>JAEEGK010000531.1_pt1 | contig 95275 bp, 80 predicted proteins | sample 8958771 | NCBI WGS metagenome assembly JAEEGK01 (sample SAMN16246547, study PRJNA631951) | gut metagenome | biome: gut microbiome; feature: rumen; material: SC-attached | host: Bos | place: Iran: Karaj | collected 2018-10 | reverse complement strand
GAAAGTTCACGGGAGCCATGAGTTACACCTATTCGCGTGTCATCTATACCATCGACGGCATCAACGACGGCAATCCCTATTCGGCTTTGTCAGACATCCCGCATGACTTCCGCATCAATGGCTGCTATCAGTTCACGCCACGCTGGAGCGCGAGTGCGGCTTGGCAGTATTCGAGCGGCCATCCCGTCACCTTGCCTGTGGGTTTCTACGAGTACATGGGGCAGACCGTCCCGGTTTACACCGAACGCAACGCAAGCCGTACGCCTGCCTATCACCGCCTCGACCTTTCGTGCGCCTATCATTCGCCGAAATACAGGAACGGCTTCAACTGGAGCGCGAGTGTCGGGGTGTTCAACGCCTACAACCGTTTGAATCCCATCGGCTATCAGTTTGAGACCGATGTTGAATCAGGCGAGATGCGGGCATACGCCTACTCGATGTTTGGGATTTTGCCTAATGTTTCGCTGCGGGCAGGGTGGTGATTGGTTGTTTTTGGTTTGAAATGTTGTGAGGGGGAAGGATTGTGTTTGAAGGTGTGGGAACCCATTTTATAGGATTTAGGGATCGAAAAAATACTTAACTTTGCATCATAATAAGGAGAAGCCGCTATGAACGAAAGCACCATAATAGATGCCTTGAAGAGAGGTGAAAGGGTAATCCTGGAGTGCAAGAAAGCCTCGGGGGAGGTTCCTAAGTCGCTTTGGGAAACTTATTCGGCATTTGCCAACACTATTGGAGGATTGATTCTATTGGGAGTGGATGAGGACAAAAAGGAGAAAAACCCCGAAAAGCGTTATCGCGTCATCGGCGTTGATGATCCACAGAAGATTATTACTGATTTTTGGAACACGATCAACAGCGACAAAGTGAATGCTAACATCCTTAGCGATAGTAACGTTGAGGTGGTGAACATGGACGGCAAACAGCTCGTTTGCATCCATGTGCCTATGGCGGACTGGAGATCGAAGCCCATTTACCTGAATGGTAATGTGTATAAAGGGACCTTCAGGCGTAACCACGAGGGCGACTTTCACTGTACTGAACGTCAAGTGAAAGCGATGATTCGCGACTCGTTTGAGGAAGGCAACGACAGTTTGTTGATAGAACACTATGGCATGGATGACATAGACCTGGACTCACTGCACCGTTATCGCACATTGTTCCAATACAGGAATGAAGGCCATGTGTGGAACGAGATTGATGACAAGTCGTTTTTGAAGAACTTAGGCGGGTATGTGGTTGTAAGAGAATCGGGAAAAGAGTGTCTGACAATGGCTGGACTGCTGATGTTTGGCAAAGGGTTGTCGATACGGGAACGTTTCGACAACTTTCGCATGGACTACATCGATTTCTGTAACCTCATAGGTGAGGAACGGTACAGTGACAGACTGACATACGATGGCCGTTGGGAAAACAACCTATATCAGTTTTTCAGCAGAGTGATACCTAAGGTGACTTTCGATCTTCCCAGGCCTTTCCGCATGGAAGGCATCCAGCGGGTTGATGATACGCCTCAGCACAAAGCGGTTCGTGAAGCTTTCACAAACGCCATAATCCATTCTGACTTTATCATGGAATCGGGGATTCTGCGCATAGAGAAACACGATGACAAATTAGTGTTCCGCAATCCGGGGCTTTTGCGATTGCCTATTGAGCAGATTTACGAGGGAGGTGTTTCCTTCGCTCGAAATCCAAAAATCCAGAACATGCTTCGCATGGTAGGCTATGGCGAAAACCTCGGTTCGGGTTTCCCGCTCATCTTAGATGCCTGGAAACAAGCTGGTTGGGAGAAGCCGGAACTGAAGAATAGGATTGATGTGGATGAAGTGGAGTTGGTGTTACCTTTGCCCTCAACCAAAGCGGTGACAACAGCAAATGAGCTGCCTAAAGGGTTGACTGATGGGTTGCCTAAAGGGTTGTCTAAAAGGTTGTCTGATGAGTTGTCTAAAGGGTTGTCTGAAACTGCTGTTAAAATCTTGAAATTGATATATTTGGACAAATATATCAGCAGAGAAATATTAGCGGAAAAAACTGGAATTTCCATTACTTCGGTACAGAATCATGTCAACAAATTGAAATCTATCGGCATACTTAAACGTATAGGCTCTGCCAAAAGCGGGCATTGGGAGGTTGTGAAATGAAAGATTTTTTAATTGTTTAACTAGCGATAATAACAGATTATGCAACACCTGTTTGAACTAAAAAGATTCGATTCCTCGACTTCAAGTTTGAAAAACGATTTCGCAAAAGCGTTGAAAATCTATGTCGACCAAACACCTGCGGATATAAAAACCAATTCCAATGAATTGTCAAGTTGGCTGATGAGTCCTTATAAAACTCATTTTGAGGTATTGGTTTTTATCTTGTATTGTGATGGCGAAGTAGTTGGCTTGGCGATGATGACCTACCATCAACAGGTACAAGTAATGGCATATGAGTATGTCGCGATAGATAATGCATACTCTTCATTTGCGTCTTATTTTTCATATCTTGATTTGCTCAACAGTTACACGGCAGAAAACGGTTATGATGTTTTATATTGGATAGTAGAAATTAATAATAGAAATGGGGGGAAAGACATTGATAAAGAAAGCGTTCTATTCAAAAAAATACTTTGCTTGAGCCAGTTTGGCAAGATTGGCGCTTATCACATGACTTTCCCCTTGGGTCTTGACAAAGACTCTTCGTTTGATGCCGTCATGTATATCAAATCAAATGACAGAATAAAACAAATCAGCAAAGACAAATACATGAAAATTGTCGAATCAATTAAAGAGTATTATGCTGTTTGGTATAAAAGGTTCATGTTGAATGAGGATTATTCTCGCTATTGTCAGATTCTTCGTGATGTTTTTGATAAAATAAAAAGCAAACAAGCCCCAATCGACAGTATACCAATATCATATATTGACTGTCCGTTACTTACACCTGGAGAGAAAACGCACAGTGTAATTGTCCCAAATACAAATGCCACCAAGAAAAAGAAATGGTTGATTCCTGTTGCAATTTTGGGAATAGTAGCGATTGCTTCTATTATTGCTGCATTGTGCTGGATGATTTTTGCTAAATTTGGGATTGATATATCCTCTATCGCAATTATTATTGCCAATGTTGCAGCGGCTCTAATATCAGCCTTCTTTTTGTGGTTTATTGGCAAAAAGTCATAGCTTAACGCACTCCATTAATACATTGCAACCATGTCTTTTGACAAAAGGTATTCTTTTCGCTATGGTATCAAGACAAGTGTATCTCGATGAGTCCGTCTCTGATTTTCCCAGATGAAATGCCAAAGCAGAGATTATGTGGAAATACTCTTCGTTTAGTAGTTTGAGATTACAATGATTCAAAACTCTTTTGATATATGCTGGCGAAAATACCCAGATTTTATGAGGCTGGCCATAATATGTTGTGGTTACAACATCCGCATCCACTCCATACAACGGTGTTCCTTTATATTCATAGGAGTAGCTGCTTTCAAATTCCAAAATCAGTTTTCCAGAACGGCACAATACCCTTGATAATTCTGATAATGCTGCGACAGCATCACAATAGTTTAGCACACTGCCGACACAGACGACACCTGTGAAAAGGTCGTTTTCGAAAGGCAACTTCTCAATGTTTGCAACAGTGAAAAGAGGCTTGTCTTGAATCTTTTTCTCCGCGATATCCACATAATGTATGCGTCCTTGTATGTTATAATCATTCTCACCGGCTCCTGCATTCAATACATAATCGTTTTTCTCAAAAGGATGCTTGTGAATGAATCTTGAAATCTCTTTTTGGGTATGTCTATACCATGGCTCATTTTGAGGCCAAATACTAGAAAGCTTATTATAATAGTCGGCAACTTTTTGAGAATCTATTTGCGCATCCATAATCTGTTATTATCGTTAGTCGTTTTCCGGGCTATTCCATATATTGCGGGAAAAAAGCCTATGACTGAGGGTGTAAAACAAATTGATATGGCGGTGGCTGCGGAAGATTTTTTGAGCCACTGCAGGTTTGAGAGAAAACTGGATGAGAAAACGATAAGGGCTTATCGGTTTGACTTAAAACAGTTTACGGACGGCTTGGGGACGGATGCCAAGTTGTGTGATGTTACACGGGATTACTTGAAACAATGGATCGTATCGCTGTCGAGTTATCGCTATAAAACGATTAAAAGGAAGATAGCGTCCGTAAATGCTTTCATGAATTATTTAGAAGTGGAGCGGGAGGAGTTCAACAATCCATTGCGGAGCTTGCATGTCCGTTTGAAGCCGCCCGTTAGACTTCCAGTAGTGATGACGAAGGAAGAAGTGCAACAGATTCTGGTAAAGCTTGATGTAGAGCAGAACGCTGTAAAAGACGACGGGCAACGTTTTTTTGCCGTTCGCAACAAAGCGATCATTGAATTGCTATTTGGTTCGGGCATGAGGATTGGGGAGTTGTGTGGCCTTAGGAATCGGGATGTAGATTTGTGCCGAGGACAGGTGCGAATCATTGGAAAGGGTAACAAGGAGAGGGTTGTGGATGTCTGTTTGCCCGTGATCATGCAGTCGTTGAGGCAATGGGTGGATGTGCGCAAGTCGTCGGATGGCATGGAAGATGGTTTCTTCACCAGTCGAATCGGCCGAAACCTGGGACCTCAGACGGTAAGGTCGTTGGTTCGTCGGCTAACAAATGACTGTAGCATAGAAAAGCATGTGACGCCACATACTTTCCGCCATACGTTTGCCACGCTACTGCTTGAAGAGAACATCGACATTGCCTATATCCAGCATATTCTGGGGCACAGCTCTATTGCAACCACGCAGATTTATCTTCACGTCAATCCCTATAGACAACGAGAAATCTTGACGAACCATCATCCTCGAAGCAAGATGTGATTTATTGAGATAATGATGCGTACAGGATGCTTCCCGCAAACTTCCTTCGTGTTCCTGTGTATTTCCTGCGATTGGGTTTGGAGGGTATAGGACGGATGGATTATTTTTGTGGCTATAATAGAACAAGGTGCTTGAGGAGACATTGCTTTTGTGGAAGATTGCCTTATCTCTCAAGCACCCGAAGCAAAACGAGAACACCTGAACGCATGGGACATAAGCCCTTGGCGCATTGTTATACCCGTTTTTGCATGGCAAAGATAGCAATTATTCGAAAGATGCAATGAAAATGCTGAGAAAAACTAATCCAATAACAATGAAAAATGAGATGTTAACACAAAAGTGATTTCTTGATACTGGTGAATGAGTTTCTGCAGAGCTGGGCGTTTTATTGGGCAGAAGGGGAATTTGGATAGACCTATTTGACAAAAGAATGAAAGGGACTTTAATCGGATAAGGTGAATGCGAGATAATAATATGAGCGAGAGTAAAGATTTTGTGAAGATACGGCATTTGATGGAGTATGCGGAGCGATTGCCAAAGCATGACAACGTTGTTGTGCTGAAGGCGTTGCTTGCCACTATAGCGGAAGAGGATGGCGACTGGACGCAGACGGTGAGAATTGCCATGGAGGAGGCAGAGGAGCGGCAGGAGGCCGCCGAGATGCATAGCCGTTACAAGATTTCGAACCAGAAGATTACGGCTTTTGTGAAACTGTTCCGCATTATCTACGACCTGCATATCTTTGAGACTGCCGACGGCAAATATGCCTCCAATTCGGAGAATTTCATCTGTGACCTGGGATTGTTTTTCAACACGGAAATCAAGCACACGAGGAATCTGCTATCATCGGCCAAACGGACGGGCAACTTCATGGATGTGTTTGAGAGGCTGCATGAGCTTGCCCAGGCGTATTATGAGAAAGGGGACGGGCTGAATATGGGCAAACGTATGGTTCGAGAACGGCAGGAAAGGATTGATTTTGGTAGTTATTGATACGTGAACTGTGATGGGGAGGTTATTTTTGGCGGGGGTTGATGGATTTTGAGTAATTTTGCAAGTGTGATTTTGCTTGAAATTGAGATGAAAATACGTGTTTACATTATAGGTTTTTTGATTGTGATGGCTGTGATGGGGTCGTGCAAGCCACCTCAAGCCTCACCCAGACCCTCTCCCGAAGGAGAGGGAGAAGCCTACCGGACGCTGGAGGAGATAGACAGCCTGATGTGGGAACGTGCGGATAGTGCGTTTGCTATGCTGCAAGCGTTGGTGGTTAGCCCCATGGCGGATAGTCTTGATGAGTTTGAGGAACATTATTGCCAATTGTTGATTTCAGAGCTGCTTTATAAAAACTATTATGCCCAAAGCAACCGAGAGAATCTGTTGAAGGCAGTTGGCTACTTTGACTCGTTGGCAATGACTGACGGCTGGGATGCTGAGAAGCACAATGCCTCCTTACAGGAACGCAATGTGTTTTTGGATGCGCGTTCACATTATATTAATGGTGCTGGTTTATATGAGAAAGGGAGTGTGGTGGAGGCTTGTGCTGAATATTTGAAAGCGTTAGAAATAATGGAGAATTGGTGTGATGAAAATGAATTGGCGGGGAAAAAGGTTATATTCATGTTCTATACCTATAATCGTCTTTTGGAACTTTTTTCAGCGCAATTCATGATGGATCCTGCAATAGCTTGTGGAGAAAGGGCTTTGACTTGTTGCCAAAAGGAACCTTCATTGTTTAACAAGATTTCCAATATTAATGTCCATATTGGAAAGCAATATGACAAGAAAGGGCAAAACGCTGAAGCGAGACAATACTATATTAGTGCCATAGAAAGCATGGCTTCTACGGACAACCTTCTATATAGGGATGCGACTTCTGCGAAGGCTTTGTGCGACTATCAATTAGGATATGGACTTGAGCAATCAATTGCCGTATTGAAGAACAACCTCAGCAATGCAAGTTCTGAGATGGAACGGTTTACCCGTTTTATGACTATTGGATACATATACTATGAAGAAGGTGTGCTTGATTCGGCTATGGCATATTTGGAGCCGGTTTTTCTCAATGCAGAGAACCAACTCTCCAAAGTGAAATCTGCGGAATATCTGTATGTCATTTATGATAGACTTGGTGATAAGGGCAAATCAGATGAATGCATGCGTTTTTTGGCAGAATACAAAAAATCAGAAGGGGAATCAAAAGCCATGGTCTCATTGCTTGAAAACTTGTATCAAGATTACCAGAACCGAAAGTGGGAGAAACGGGCGGAGATATCACGACAAACGACTATAAAAAAAGCAATCGGTATTATTATTCCTATTACTTTAGCAGTCGCTTTGGCGATAGTTGTTTTGGCAAAAAACAAAAGCAAGAAACTGCTGGAAAAGCAGCAAGCGGAAGCAGATAAGGTGCTTGAAGAGGCCGAACAGCGTTTGAAGGAGGTGGAGAGGAAGCATCAGCAGTGGATGGCAGAGGCCAAAGAACGACATGCGGAGGAATTGATGGCGCAAAGAGACATGTCGGAAAAAGAAATAGAAAAGACCAAGGAGCGACATACAAAGGAGTTGGAAGCAGAGCGGGAAGCCTATCAGAAGGAGCGTGAAGCATTACGACAGATCCTCCAAAGCAAAGAGGAGCAGGTTCGTGACCTGGAGATGACTTTAAGCCAACAACAAGAAGAGATTGTGCGGAGACGTGAAGCTTTCCTGAAGGAGCCAGTATGCAAACGTATAAATGATTTGTTGCATGGCAGACACATCACCACTCGTGACACATCGTATCAACATGACGACATCACCTTAAAAGAAAAAGATTTCAAGCAGCTGAAGGAGGCCGTGGAACGGCATTTTGAGGGTTTTGATGCGGCTCTGTCAGGCAGATGCCCGTCATTGAAACATAACGACTTGACACTATGCCATCTGTATTTGATGGGGTTGAGCGAGGGAGAGATTGCGGCACTAAGAAGCAGGACTTACTCGGGAATTAAGAAACAGAATGAGAGTTTGCACGAGAAACTGGGATTGGATGAGGGCGTGGCAGCGTATGTTTTAAGGGTGGCGGAAGACTTGTGTGGCACTCCAACGAGGAGTATTTCGCAAAATAGTACATTGAAAGGTACATTGAAAAGTACATGGAGCGAAACTTTGAAAGGTACACAGAAGAAAATAGTGGAAATAATCATAAACAATCCGAATGTTACTATTCCTCAAGTCGCAGAGCAACTGGATTTAAATCCGCGAGGAATAGCCAAGCATTTCAAAGCACTTCAAGAAAAAGGTGTTATTCGCCGTATTGGACCCGACAAAGGCGGGCATTGGGAAGTGATGGGATAGTCGCTCGGAGCGATACAGAGTAATTTGATGGAGAAAAGTTGGAGGAAACTGATGCTTTCCTCCAACTTTTTGTTTGTAACTTATTGATTTTCATTATTACACGGTTTCTATTTGTTAATTCCAGGATTTCTCCAGCGTGGTTTTGTGTTTCATGTTTGGGCGATACTCTACTTTCGCCGATGGAAAATTGAACGCAAAAAAGCTCAACTTAAAACACAAAACCATGAACAAATTCAAGAAAACGGTTCTGATGCTCTGCTTGGTTCTTTCAGGAGCATTGTGCTACGCTGGAGGCGTGGTTGGAACGAGAAACGAGAAAGGAGAAGGAAATCCTATTGAAGTATTTGAAGTTAGTATTCTTTCAGGACTTAATAGGGGCCATACCATTGTCCCTGTTATTAATGGACATGTCCTTACGGTAGAATTCAATGCAAATCTTGGTCAAGTCGCCGTAGAGGTTGCTACCGCAGCTGGTGCCTCTGTGCATTGTCTTTCGGTGCTAACTCCTAATGGTTTGCAGGTTTACATTCCCAATGCGGGGAATTACATTGTCACTTTTACACTCCCCAACGGGGATGAGTATTACGGTGAATTTACGATTACGGATTAATAAACCTACGTTTAACTAATTAAAACATTTACATCATGAAGAAAACAATATTTAAGGTGGCTGTGATTGCTGCCGTTGTTGGAGTGCTGATGGCCTCCTGCAAGAAGGAACAGGAAACGGTTTCAGAAACGCAACTTCCTCAAAGTAATTCATCTGTTCTAACCTATACTACCTCAGAGTTACCTGAGAGTGGTGTTAGAGATGGGGATGGAGCAAGTAGAATGACTATTGGTAGTGACAGGGGTATTCCTTTTTCGTTAAGGAATATGCGTGCTGCCGCCAATTTTATCAACACTAATTCTGATCAGGGTCTTATAGAAGTGGTTCCAACACATTATTATGTTCGGTTCAATCCTTCTACCGAAGAACACCTTGTGATGCTTGATTCGCTATGTAATATCTATGCGTTGTTTAATTATCCGATTCAGAATGAGGTTGTAAAGGAAGGAAGTTATCTTTCCACATCAGACAACACTCAAAATAAGTTTGATCCACTTTATGCCAGTATTCCTATCGGAGATGTGCTTCCGAGTGTGCCTTATACTGTGATAGACACTTTGTTTGATCCCGATGAAGAGCAATTTGATTTGACGGTTGTTTCGTATGTGTTGACGGGTAACGCTGATCAGCTCGGTATCCAGTTTAACGGAGAAGATCTGACAACTTCTACATTGGTGGATTATCTTGCTCTTCCTGAACCCACCAAAGGCAGTGGAAACTATTATCCAGAAGGAATTTTGAAAGTCCAGACAACGGGTAACAATTATGCTCCTGTCAGTAACACAAAATTACAAATTGTAAGGTGGGGCATACCTTACGCTGTTTTCACGGATGCCAACGGGCATTTTAAACTGAATAAGAAAATGCGTGGTGAGGTGAAAATCAGGGCAACTTGGCGTAATGGTGATTACATTATTCGCAAAAGCTGGAATGAAATGCTTGGAATTGCTACTTCTGATGCCATAACCTATATGAACCAAGGTTCTGCCGGTCCATATAAGGAGATTAAAATTGCTAATAGCAATCCTCATCTTTGGTATAAGGCCACAGTTAGCAATTCTTTATACAAATACAATCAACACGTGGAAGCCTGTGGGGTAACAGGAATTCATAATGATGCCAATATTTGGGTAATGGTTTCCAGTAACGGGATGGGAGGCGCAACGCCTATGGCAAAAAGATATACTGGTTTTGTTACAGGGTGTGGATTGCTGTCAGGTTGGCTGCAATATTTTGCTCCGGTCACATACCCCATTGTATCGAATTTTAATCTGCTGTTTGGACATCTTTATCCTGATATTGCTTTGTCTTTATCCAGTTCTAACTTTTCGACACAAAGCATAGATAAGCTATTGTTTCATGAAGCAGGTCATTTTAGTCATGGAGTAAAGACCGGTGGCGTTTTTTGGGGCGAATTTGTTCACAATGAGTTTGAAAACATTCTAAACAACGCAAATAGTGATCCTTATCAAAACGGATACAAGCCTTCAAATGCAGGTGGTAAAATGATTGCTTTATGTGAAGGATGGGCGGAGTTTATGTGCTACAAGTGCATGAACCATTACTATGATGGAAGTGGATCGTATTTCTATAAGAATCAGATAGAGAATTTTACGATGAGAACCAGGCCTTCGCAATCACCCGCCGAGTCAGGCTACATGAACTGTTGGTTCTTAACGGGTTTGTTTTGGGATATTATTGATAACCATGTTGACACTCAATCTCAATTGATTAATGGTGAAACACTGGCAACAATCAATAACATTTCAGACTATCTTCAAATTGGCAGTTTGAATAGTCTGTCACCTGTTTATGACTGTATGACATTCACAACAAAGAATGGCGGCAACCTGAAATCAAAACTGCTTTCAGCTTACCCCAATAAAGCAACCCAAATAAACCAGTTGTTCACAAGTTATGGTTATTAACGCAAAGATGAAAGCAACTATGGAAAAGTCGCTCAAAACAAAATTGCTGTTAACCTGTCTCTTTGTCTCGATAATAAGCCTTTTTACGGCATGTGAACATTATGTAGATGTGGATTTTGTAATAAGCAAAACAAACGACAATGATACAATTACTTTCATTGGTTGGAATAAGGCATATCAGGATGGCATGACTTATTATAAGATTCCCTTTGTTACTAATGATGGAGAACAAATGATATGTGCAACAATTTGTTCTTTTAGTGTTGGAGGAGGTCCCAATGTGTGCGTGTCAAGAGAGCAGGCGTTTGTTCGGCTAATGTCCGACTTCGACAGTGTGAGAATAGTGCGTCATTCTGACGGAGCTTCCACAATCACTTATCGTCACGACGATAGTGCAACAGATTCTCAGCGCTTCTTTTTCAAACCTGAAGCTTGGATGTGTAATCCAGATGATGAGGGTTTTGAGGGTTCGAGAACATACAAGCTTAAACTCACCGAGGAGATGTTTGAATGATTTATTGTTTAAAACAAAAAGCCCCAATCTCCGGGTTGGGGCTTCTAAAAAAGAAAAAAAATGAAAAGATATTTAGGATTGATATTGATGTTGTGCATTATCCACACTGGATTACTTCGTGCTCAAATCATGCCCCAAACAGAAATGTTGAAAAACAGGATTAGTCGAGTGGAAAAATGGAACCGTTACGCCAACACTTTCAGCGAGGAGCTGGACAGTCTTTACGGTGACTTTCAGAAAAGCGTGTTTGAGTATGACGAGCGCTTCAACTGCGTGAAAATCGATCACTATTGGTTTGAGGATAGCTGGGTTCTTGATTTTACTGAGGAATATGGGTATGATGAGCAGAACCGTATCATTATGAGAATGGAAACCAGCGATGGTTATGCCATGAAATCGGAGTTTATCTATGATGGTGAATGGATTACTGAAGAATACGAATCTGCGCTTGATGGTGGCGTTTGGTACGTAGTCAACAAATACACTTATGAATACGATCCGGACGGTCACATGGTGCTTTCGGAAGGTTTCGCATTTGAGGAGGATTGGGTACCAGAAAGCAAAATGACATGGGAATATGAAGACGGATTGCTGTTAAATGACATCTACTATTACCATGGCGATAACAGCTGGAATCCCCTTACAAGAAACGATTACTTCTATACCGCCGAAGGTCTTTGCCAGGAACAGCTGCAAAGCCATTGGGAAGATGCGTGGACGGAGAACTGGAAGATTGAATATGAGTATGATGAGGTGGGCAACCGACATACAGAAACCACATCAACCCATCAAGGGTTTGATGACTGGGTTTATACCTATATGACGGAGTATTATTACGATGATAACGGTAATTGCCATGTTACGGCGGATTATTACAATGATGATTTACGTGAGTGGGCATTGGAAAGCAAGATGACCTACAATTACGACCTCTCAGTGCCGGTGGAGACCACCGCAGGCATCTGGATGGTTTGGGATGACGAGCTTCCAATCCATAACAAACTGCTGAATTGGCAGTTGCGAGTGAATGACGATGTTTATACCACCACTTTCTATTATTCAGATTGCGTGGGTTTGAATGAAAAACCAATAACTGCGCTGAAAGTGTGGCCCAATCCTGCATCAGAAATGGTTCACATTGGTGGTTTGGAGGCGGTCGAAGTGCAAGTATATAACGCTCATGGTCAATTTGTAAAGACTGTCTATGGCACGAATGAGATCAGCGTAGCGGATATGTCTGAAGGATTATACTTGTTACAGGTAATTCCCGACAATGGCTTTTGCCATGTAATGCGTGTGATTGTAAAAAGATGATGAAAGATGGACTGGTATAATTAATACAAAAAGCCTTGTTTATTAGAAATTTAAAGTAAACGTTGTGTATTCGGATCTTATTTGTCCTTTCTCATCTGAACACATGACGAAAATAGTAACAGAGAGAGGACGTAAATCCCTAAAATTTAAATACCATGGGAACAATTAAAAAATCAATCAACTTTATCGAAGAGGCTGATGCCTTTAGTGAAATGGACATGAATGCTTTGGCTGGTGGTTATGCGTTGGCAGGTGATTGTAAGGTTCAAATCTGCCTGCATTCTAGTTGTAAGCCTTCTACTTGCTTAGGGCACGCTGAATCAAAAAGCGGTCCAGTGGCCAGATGACAAGTTGTAGTTGTCAATGCGCCTGTATTATTAGTACAGGCGCATGGCTTGTTTAATTAAATAATATTTGGTATGATGAAAATTTCTAAGTTTACTTATATCTTTAAGTCGAAAAACAACGGTTGCTTAATGTATAATTCGCGAACAAATTCGTTTGCTGAAATAAGCGACACTTTGTTCGATAAATTAGAATCTTTCAGGATCAATCCCGAAAGAATTACTGAGTTATTCAACCAAGACGAGTTAGATGTCTTGATAAAAGCAAAAATAGTAGTTAAAGAAAATGAAGACGAAGACTATGTAATGACAGAAAAAATGCGTTATTACATGAGCGGATTTCACTCTAATAGTCTTAATTTGACAATTGCACCTACAACAGAATGCAATTTCAGATGCCCTTATTGCTACGAAGTGAATAAACCTAAGAAGTTTATGACGTCAGTGGTTGAGGATGCCATTGTACATTTCATAGAAAAACATGAAAAGACGGACCAAATCAGTTTGACTTGGTATGGAGGAGAACCCTTGTTGGCTTTCCAATCCATAAAAAGCTTGTATGAAAAGATATCTAAAATTGAGGGCAAGAGGATTGTTCAACATTCCATTATTACTAATGGTTATTTGATGGACAAAGAAAAGTGTTTATTCTTTAAAGAGCATCAACTCAATATGGTACAATTCACCCTTGATGGCTGCCGTGAGACCCACAATAAAATTCGATTACATAAAAATAAAAAAATAACTACATATGATAGGATTGTTGAAAATATTGAGTTATGCGCAGAGCAATTACCAGAGACAATTATAAATGTCAGAGTTCATATTGATGAAAATCGCTTGGAGGAATATGCAAAGGTACATGGTGAACTAAAAAAACTATGCGAAAAGCATCAAAACATACATCTCACACCAGGATTCATTACTGATTATGAACGTAACTGTGAATTGCTGGATAGGCAACAACGTGGTCAGTTTTTTATAGACTTATATCATAAGCACGGTATAGATGTCCAATTTTATCCAAGTCATGAATTGGGAGGATGCGGAGCCACCTGTTTGAATAGTTATGTTGTTGGTCCAGAAGGTGAGCTATACAAATGTTGGGTGGATGTGGGAAATAAAGACAGAATTATAGGATCTGTGTGTGATATGAAAATCCATAACGAGTATTTGTTGGCCAATTATTTAGTCAATTCCAATATGTATGACGATGACGAATGCAAACAATGCATGTTGTTGCCTATTTGTAATGGAGGTTGTCCTATTCGTCGATTGAATAATAAGAAAAAAGGACTTAACGAAAATTTGTGTACTGCAAGAAAAGACTTTTTACAGCAATACTTGGAAACTCATTACGAAATCAAGAAGAAACAAGAAAGCAATGTGTAACAAAGTGATAATCAAGCAAAAAATTTTTGAGAAAATTGTTAAGTATTTTGGGCTTGAAAAAGCGGAAAGTTTTTTTGATTTCTTCAAAAGAATCAAGTAAAATATTAAAAATAATAACATTATGGCGAAGAATTTATTTTTGACAGCACTGCTCGTTTGCATGGCAGTGCTGGGCGCTAAGGCGCAAAACATCAGTGGCCGCGTGGTGGACGAAAACAACGAGGCCATCCCTTACGCCACCGTTGTGACAATGCAACTGCCCGACAGCACTTTCCTCGGTGGCGTGACCACCGACAACGATGGCCGCTTCACGCTTGAAATAGCTTGCGACCTGCTGAAAATCAGCTTTGTGGGCTATGAGCCGAAGTTTGTCAGCCAGCCTAAAGGCAACTTGGGAACGCTGAAAATGAATGTCGCGGCCTCCCAACTGCAAGAGGTGACCATTGCGGCCAAGCGACCTGAAATCACCAACCTGCCCGACAAGACGGTGGTCGGGGTGGAAAGCACCCTGCTCTCGTCGAGTGCGGATGGCATCGACATGCTGAAGAAAACGCCCGGCCTCTTGGTGGACGGGCAGAACAACCTCTCCGTCATCGGGCAAGGCTCGCCCATTGTTTACATCAACAACCGGCGCGTGTATTCGATGGACGAGGTCTATAACCTGAACCCTCAAAACATCAAGTCCATCGAAATCATCCACAACCCATCGTCGCAATACGAGGCCGACGCCACCGCCATCGTGAAAATCGTCACGATACGGCGCAACGACGACTTCTCGGTGCGCATCGGCGGCACGGTGACCAAGGCACGGCGTTGGAGCGAGCGTGCCTTCGCCGACGTCACCCTGTCGAAAAACAAGTTCTCGGCCAACCTCTATTATGGCTTCAACGGGCGCAACATGCACACCATCAACAACGAGGACGTGATGGGCTACTCGATGATTGAGCACCGCGCCTACAACTTCTCGGAAAACCAGGGCCACAACGCGAAACTGATGCTGGAATACGCCCTGACCCCGAAAATGACTCTCGGATTACAGAGCATCAACAACCTGGGCAACGGGACGAGCCTGCGCGAGCAAACGACCCATTTCGAAGGGTCAGACCACACGGATTTCAAAACCGTGACCAACACCAATGAAAAGAACCTGCGAAGCAACAATACGTTGTTTTTCAACTACGACATCGACAGTCTCGGCCAGAACCTCAATGTGACCTTGGACTACACCTACAACCGATATAATGACGAGGACGCTTTCCGCAACATCATTTTGGATGGAACCGAGCATCAAGGCATCTTGAACCTCAACAAAGGCTACGGCAACACGGGCATTTACGTGGGCAAGGCAGACTACACCCTGCCGCTCCGAAACGGCAAGACTACGCTGACGGCGGGAGCGAAATACTCGCTAATCCAAACCGACAACCACATTGACTTGACAGGAAGCAACAACCTCTTGCAACATTACCATTCCGATGAGTCGAACGCTGCCACCTACGCCAGCGTTGCGCACAATTTCTCCGACAAGTGGTCGGCCACAGCCGGACTGCGGGCTGAATATGTTGACCGTCATAATTCCTTGAACAATGTTTCCCAAGTAGATTACAATAATTTCAGCCTTTTCCCGAATGCCACCGTACAATACGAACCAGCCCAGGGATATGCTGTAGGTGCGTCCTATTCGAAACGCATTGTCCGCCCATCGCTGGATGCCCTGAACCCCAGCATGTACATCGATTCCTTGGTTAATACGATGGGCAATCCCAACTTGATTAACACCCACATCCATTCGGCACAGGTTTTTGCCAGTTTCCCCATCTCGCTCTCGGTGCGTTTTGGCTACAACTACGAAATCAACCCAATTTACAGGGAACTCTATCAAAGGGCTGACAACCTTGATCTTGGTGAATCCCGTTACAGAAACGGAGACCATACGCAAAGTTTGTTCGGCTCCATTGCGTGGAACGGAAATGTCACCAAGTGGTGGTATCTCTTCAGTTCTGTTTATTTTGGCAGGAACTATTACGAGAAGGAAGAAGAAGGCATACTGAAACAGAACAACAGGAACTACGCCATGCTTTCCGTCGGCAATATGCTGACTTTGCCTTACGATGTGAAGTTCAACCTAAATTTCTATTACGGGACACCATATCCTTCACAAAGCGTTACAGTGAAAGAGTTGTGGAGCCTCTCGACCAGTTTGGAAAAGAGTTTCCTCAACAACAATTTGACCGTGCGGCTGAGTGCCAACAACATCTTCAACACTATGCTCTATTGGCAACAGAGTATCCTTCGTGGTAATTCCTTGGTCTTCTATGATGGTGATGAACGCAACATCATGCTGAATGTCACGTATAAGTTCGGCCAATCGAAAGTGAGACTTGATTCAAGATCGGTTAGTGAGGAGGAGAGAGATAGGTTATGAAGAGTTTTTCCTATACTCGCCAACATGATGCCATGGACTGTGGCCCGGCCTGCCTGAAGATGGTGGCTGAGTATTATGGACGGCATTATTCCCTTGACACTCTACGAAAGGAAACTTTCATTGGGCGTGATGGCGTGTCGTTATTAGGTGTTAGTCGTGCGGCGGAGAAGATAGGGATACGGACGGTGGGTGGAAGGCTGTCGTTTGAAGATTTAAGGGACAAAGCACCTTTACCCTGTATTGTGCATTGGAACCAGAACCATTTTGTGGTGGTTTACAAGATACGAGGCAAGAAGGTGTTTGTAGCCGACCCAGGGAAAGGCTTGATTACATATACCCTTGAGGAATTTTGCGAACATTGGCTCAGCACTCGCAAAAATGGAGTAGACAAGGGTGTCGCATTGCTGATGGAACCAACCCGTCTATTTTACGACAATAAAGGCGAAGCGGAACCCGAAAGAAGCCGGTTGAAGTTCCTGTCGGGCTATTTCCGGCCCTATGAGCGATTATTCTTGCAACTCGCTATCGGATTGTTGCTTGGTAGCCTTCTGCAATTGGTGTTCCCTTTCCTTACACAGGCCATTGTCGATACGGGAATAGGCAACAAAGATATTGGCTTTATTTGGGTTGTGCTCATTGCGCAACTCATGCTGCTGCTGAGCCGTACGGCCATTGATTTTATACGACGCAGGATCTTGCTTCACATTGGCACCCGTATCAACATTTCCCTTGTATCCGACTTTTTTATCAAACTGATGAAATTGCCTATGAGATTCTTTGATACCAAGTTGGTGGGTGACTTGCTACAGCGTATCGAGGATCATGGGCGCATCGAGCGATTTCTGACAGTGCAGACATTGAGTGTGGTGTTTTCCGTGTTCAGCTTCATCGTGTTTGGCGCGGTGTTGTTGGTCTATAACTTGAACATCTTTCTTGTGTTCCTTGCCGGAAGCATTGTCTATGGCCTTTGGGTATTGCTGTTCCTGAGACGGCGGCGATTACTCGACTACCAATATTTTGAGAAACAGGCCATAAGTCGCAATGTGGTATTACAGCTCATTAACGGAATGCAGGAAATTAAGCTTCAGGGCTGTGAGCAACGCAAACGGTGGCAGTGGGAGGACGCACAAGCAGACCTGTTTGACGTAAACATGAAAACATTGACCCTCCAGCAAAACCAGGAAGCAGGTGGTGTTTGCATCAACGAACTGAAGAACATATTGACCACCGTATTGGCTGCCGCTGCGGTCATACATGGTGAGATGACCCTTGGTATGATGCTGGCTGTGCAGTATATTATCGGTCAACTCAATAGTCCTGTGGAACAGTTGGTTGGATTTGTGTATCAATGGCAAGATGTAGGCATTGCCTTGGAGCGCATTAACGAAATCCATACTAGGAAGAATGAGGAGAATGAGAATAGAACGGTAAGCAGAATCGAAGACAACGACATCACCATTGAGAACCTGTGTTTCAAATATGACGGGACTTTGCCCAATTATGTGTTGGATGGTATTAGCCTGAAGATTCCACAAGGCAAGGTGACGGCCATTGTGGGAGCAAGCGGCAGCGGAAAGACAACCTTGGTCAAGCTATTGTTGGGCTATTATTCCCCTAATGAAGGGCAAATCACGATTGGCGGCGAGGATATGGAGCGGTTCAACCTCGTGTGGTGGCGAAGCATCTGCGGTGCCGTAATGCAGGACGGTTATGTGTTTTCGGACAGCATCGCCCGTAACATTGCTGTTACGGATGATGAGATTGACATGGAGCGTCTGCGTCGCGCCGCCCGTATCGCCAACATCGCTGATTATGTGGAATCGTTGCCATTGGGTTACAATACTATGATAGGACAGGACGGGCAAGGCCTGAGCCAGGGACAACGGCAGCGGATATTGATTGCCCGGGCAGTGTATAAGAATCCACAATTCCTGTTCTTTGACGAAGCAACCAATGCTCTTGACGCTAACAACGAGCGGGCTATTGTCGAGAACTTGAATGAGTTCTACAAAGGCAAGACGGTGGTGGTTGTGGCGCACAGACTGAGCACCGTGAGGAATGCCGACAACATTGTAGTGCTTGAGCATGGGAAAATAGTGGAGCAAGGCACCCATGCAGAGCTTACGGCTTTGAAAGGAAGTTATTATGAGCTGGTTAGGAATCAGTTGGAACTTGGTAATTGAATAGTATTATGGCAGAAGAAAGAAACATAGAGTTGCGTAGCGAGAAGGTAAGAAACATTGTGGGAAAGATACCGCCAGCAGTGGACAGATACGGCATTACAATTATTGGGTTAGTCCTGGTTGTCGTTGTGGCGGTTTCGATGCTGATTCCTTATAAGGAAACTGTGAGTTTTAGCGTGAAGTTTGATCCCGTGCGGTCGAAGACGGAAGGTGTGGCCTATGTGGAGGCTCGGCAGGCAGGACTGCTTCAAAAGGGATCGATCGTTTCCATTAAAGTGATGGACGAGACGGTTGTTGGGGAGGTTGTTGCCGTTTCGGAAAAAAGGATTAATGGGAAATATGAGGTGAGCATCAGGACTTCTGAGAATGATGAGATTACGGTAAAGGACGATTTGGATGCAGAGGTTGTGGTGATGGAAAAGAGCTGGTTTGAGGCGGTGAGAGGGAGAAGATAATGAAATCGTGTTAATGTAGGAGAACCAAAAGATGAAAAGAAAGGCAATGATATTTACAATGGTGGCAATGGTTGCTGTCATGCTGTTGGCAGGATGTCATCAAGGAGACGGTACGAGACGCTCATCGAAAAAGGAAACAGAAATGTGTGTGCCAGATCCTATTGATACATCGGCGATGGACGAGGAGTTTTATAGGCGGATGCGGAGATTTGAGGCGTTGCACCCTGAAAATGTGCCGTTGGATAGGTGAGGGTTTGAAAATAATTATTATTTTTGCAACCGTCATTAAGTTAATGGGCGTTTAATTAATACTATTCAACATGAAATTCTACGACAGGGAAAAGGAACTTGAAATTCTCCAAACCAATTGGGAACAGACCACAGATAGAGGTCGGCTAACGGTGCTTATTGGACGCCGACGCATCGGGAAGACTACGGTGCTGAGAAAAAGCGCAGATGACGCTGGACAGCCCATGCTTTACCTCTATGTATCGAAAGACAACGAAAAGGTGTTGACCGGCAAATTCCAGGATGCCGCTGAGCAAGCACTTGGGCTGCAGATATTCGGTCGTTTGGAGACCTTCGCCCAATTTTTCGAACAGGTGTTGAAGTATGGTCTGCAACACCATTTCACGTTGGTGTTTGACGAGTTTCAGAATTTTATCAAGGTGAACCCAGCCATCCCCGGCCATATTCAAGATCTCTGGGACCGCTATCACGAGGATGTGAAGGTGAACATGGTGGCTTGCGGCAGCATCTACAACATGATGCACAAGCTATTCGACAATGAGGACGAACCGCTCTATGGCCGTCAGGACTGCCGTATGAATATGCTGCCGTTCCGCATCAGCGTGCTGAAACAGATTCTCCACGACCACAACCCCCAATATACTTCGGAAGACTTGCTTTGCCTGTACATGCTGACCGGCGGCGTGGCCAAGTATGTGGCCTGGCTGATGAACGCCAAGGCGACCACCAAGGCGAAGATGCTCCGTTGGGTGACACAGGCCGGATCGCCCTACCTCACTGAAGGCACGGAGCTCATCATGTCGGAGTTTGGCAAGGACTACACCAACTACTTGAGCATCCTCCAATTGGTTGCTGCCGGCATGACAAAGCAGAGCGAGATTGACGGTGCTCTTGGAAAGAACACAGGGGCATTCCTTGACAATCTAGAGACAGAATACAGCTACCTCCATCACAAGCAGCCCATGTTCAGCAAGCCCAACGGGAGGAACTCGCGGTGGCAGTTGGACGACTGCTTCCTGCGGTTCTGGTTCCGCTTTATCCTACGCAACCAGGCACTGGTGGAGATGGAGCGCAACGACCTGCTGCTTGAGATTGTTGAGCGCGACTATGAGCGATACTCGGGCCTCGTGCTTGAACAGTACTTCCGTCAGAAATGGATGGAAGAGGAAAGGGTGACCGTGGTAGGCAACTATTGGGATCGCAACGGGTTGAACGAGATAGATATGATCGCCCTGAATGACATCGACAAGACAGCTGTGGTGGCAGAGATCAAACGTCAGAGGAAGAAATTCAATCCCAAGGAGTTTGCCGATAAGGTGTCAACTATTGAGAATGATCTGGCCAAATATGATGTTAAGCAGATAGGGTTGTCGATGGAAGATATGTGATGTCTGTATTGCAGAACCAGTATGGTGGGTGGCTGTTATTTCTGCTTCTTACTTAACGCCATGCTGGGGCTATTAAGCAATATGAGTCCGGCCATGTCACCTAAGCGCTGGACCCTCTTAAAGTCGAGGTTGTGGTTGTAAACATAGCTCCTAACCCTTGCCCTAACAATGTTCAACACCACTGGATTGTTTTTATGTTTAGAAATTATTTCCTGAAGATCACTGTCTTTTAGTGGTTCATAATAACTTTTGATGGTAAAGGTGATAACATCAGCGGCAGGTGTCTTTATTATTTCTTTAGACACCTTGTCGTAAATTTCGCTGATACCTGCAGTGCCAACAGAGGCTGATAGATTTGCGAACATATCGTAACAAAGCCTCAATAGCATCATATGGAGCAGATTCCTAATTTTATCTGTCAAGATCTGTTTGTCCATGTCAGATACGTTGTCATTTTGCTCAAGTATAGCATTCACTATGGAATCACGATCTTTTTCAAGTAAGTTTGTAAAGAAAGACAAAACCCTGAAGGTTGAAAGATAAGCATCTGTCAACAAATCCGCTATCTGGTCTTTTCTTAAGATATCTCTTTGGTTTTTAATTACCTGGCCTATTATCCTGTTTGCTTTGATTGTGTCATTGATTTCGCGTAAATCTTTGTCCTTTTCAAAGTCTTCATCGGTTGGGACAAACGTCTTTCCTGCTTCTGTCGCTCTTTCTTCCTCGTCACGTTCCTTTAACAATTTCTCTCGCTCTTTTCTGTGGTCCACGTCGATACGAAGGACATCCTTCTTTACTTCTTGAACAAAATCGGCAAGCTGTTTGTAAAGTTCGTCCCCTTGGTCAAGAGTAATGGGCGTTAAATTTTCAAACGGGAGCCAGCTAGCGAATTTTATTTCCTCGATAAGAGAAAGGTCTTTGTCAAGATATGCCATGAATACTAGGATATTGCCATTCTCTTCCTTGTATAGTTTTTCACATAGACACTTGATCTCTTTTTTCTTTTCGTCACCATCCAAAGATACAATATGTTTTGCAACAAGATAGAAATAGATGTATTTGTAAGTGAATGAGTAAACTCCAGATTCTTTCTCGACTAAGAGTCGCGCATTGGACAAAATAGCAAGAAGTCTATCTTTTTCATAAGGCATATTCCATGTTTGGACATATTCATTATAGGATTGCACATACCCTTTTTCACCATCTACATCATAGTTATATCGGAATGAATCCTTTTTATTCTTATATAATGAATATGCCATTCCTGAAAGGAATTGGATGATGCCGTCAAAGTTAGATTGGGGAACATTTTGCTTATGTAGAGCTGACATCAGCAAACTCTGATATAAGTTGGCATAAGAAGTGGGAGCTACGTTATACGACTCAAGAGTTTCGTTCATTTCTTGAAGGAGAATCAACAAGAAAATAGGATTTGAGGGTAATAGCTGTTTCCCCAAGACATTAGAGAACTGCTCAAAGATAATCTTTATCTTGTCCAATGCCTCATTGGTGTCGATACTGAATTTGTCCGCTCCAAGAAGAAGCCATCTTTCTATCAATTTGTTCCGTTTAAGATGGCCCAATTGATGTATCAAATATCTTTTGATTCTGTCATCTTTTCTGCTTTTCTGCAAAAGCCCTATTATCGAGTTGTCGGTATTAGAGGTGACTACTATGAACTCATAATTCTCCAAAACGTTCTTAAAGGCTTCGGCGATGCCGTCCTGATTCAGTGGTGATCTGTCAATATTGTCAATAAAAACGCATCGCTTTGCTTTCTCAAACTGTAAAAATTGATCATAGTCTATCTTGTCGGCAACATATTGTTCTTTATATGCTTCTTTCAGAATGCCTCCGAGTTTTACGACTTTCACATTCTGACCTTTTACAAACAGTGGATATATTCCGTTTTGGTAGCATTGTCTAATCAGCATCTTTAACAATGAAGTTTTCCCGGACTGGGGATCGCCTTCGATGAAAATGACTTGGCCCTCGGAACAAGTATTCATTAGATTCTCTGCATCCACATATGTATACATCCTTTGATTATCCAAGCATGACATGGGTTCCAAATCTGGATAGACATAAATATCATCTAATGTAAGGTTTTTCTTGACGGGATGTTGAATAGGTGCGTCAAGTCTTGACAAGAAATCATTGTGGGTGGGGGTAAACGACAAAGAGTGTTTTTTAAACATAATGGTCTGCGGTGTCAAATCGTCCTGATAGGAGGAACCGTCAGAATCCAGCACTATTTCAGAAGGGCTAAGCGTCATCTCCTCTGTTTCGTCATCAAGTACTGAGACCATAAACGACTGTTCTCTGCCTTGTTGTAGGGAATTGCTCTCTAGATAGAGTATTTTATCAATATTTTCCAGATTTGAAATCACTTTTATGCCCCTTTGGTGTTCATGCCCGCACATCAGCACATTCGAGGTATGTTCAATGTGATCTTCAAAAGTCCTTTGATTGTTGTTGGCTGTTCGTGTAGAAAGCCAACCTGTTTTATGATGGAATACCGATATGACTACATCCTTTCTCGTGTCGTCAATGGCATTATTATATAAGAAGTAGTTTTCGGGAAGGAGAAGTGACTGTGGCTGCTCGTTGATAGTTGACATCAAAGCGGTGTTGTAACAATGGAATATCAGATTGCATCGGTCATTAACAGCAATGGTTTTTGAATAAGAAACGCATGGCGAAATAGGGAAGCCGTTAAGTTTTGCAACGAAATCCCAAAAGTCTTTCTGCGGTTTCAAACAGATTTGAATAAAATCCTCTTCTTCAACAACATCGCGATTCTTAATTGTATCGATGATAACGGGTCTAACCGGATCGTCTATATTGAAATTGATATCATGGTTACCTGGCACAAATACGTAATCAAAACCATCGAGGGACGCCTCTTTCTGCAGCTCTGTTTTCAAATCATTAAAGAACTTTTCGGCTAAACTATAATTTGCAACTTTTCCTTTATCGATGATGTCGCCTGAAACAACGACAACAACCTTGTTACAAGTGTTAATGATAGATTTGCAACTATGAGCAATGGCTATAGCGTTCTTAATAATAAAATCATCAGCCGACGATATGTGCAGGTCTGACATTTGTATGATTCCTATTCTCATATTTTGATTTTTATATAACTGATGCGCTTGAGGCTCTTTGAATTGGAGAATACAATGCAAAGTTATTACTATGGACTGGATTAAAATCAAAGAAATGGCCGTAGTTGCAGTACTGGCTTTCATCATCGTTCTCATCGCCATGATGATAGACCTCGCCAGCGGCATCAACAAAGCGAAACAACGTGGCGAAGTCAGGAGCTCATGGGGGCTTAAACGGACATTGAGCAAGTTCATCATGTACGAGGGCGGAATGCTGATTGCCTTCGGGGTGGACGCACTGATCTACTTTTCAAGGCTTTTTGAGTTGTTCAGGTTGAGCGTCATCGACGGTGTCCCAGTGGTCACCTGTCTTGTCGGTATCTTCCTGCTCATTGTGGAGTTCAAGTCGATACGTGAGAAGTCCGACAAAAAGACGAAGAAGGATTTCTCGGAAGCAGGCGAAATCATAACGAAGCTGCTGGAGAGCAAGACCTTCAAGGACGCTTTCGTGAAGGCCATTGAGACGCAACAGCAGGCACAGGCGCATGGGGCGCATGATGATGAAGACATCAAGGGAATGACGGAGGAACTATCATGAGCAAGGAACTGAGAAAAGTGCAGGTCGCCCGTGTTCCTGGCGACTCCAAGGACGGCGCGATCCATGTGAAGAAGTACGGCAGGAACGAGCCGTGCCCGTGCGGCAGCGGACTTAAAGTGAAGCAGTGCTGCTGCGGCAGGGAGAAGCAATACTTCTACATCAAGAAAAAAAGTACAAACACAAAAACTGAATAACCATGGCGAAAGTTGAAAAACTCATTCCCATCATCATCAAGTGGGAAGCCGGGATAGACCCGAACAAGGAGGAAAACGCCGGGCTGACGGCCAAGGAGCTGTTCGAGAAGGCGAGGAAAACAGGTTACGGCAACGACCCTGTTGACAGCGGTGGTGCTACGATGGTAGGTGTCACGCTCGACACCTACAAGGCGTACCGCAAGAAAAAGAAGAAGTCAGTCCCGGCTATCAAGGAATTGAAGGCCATCACCTATGAGGAGTGGCTCGACATCCTGAAAACGATGTTTTGGGATCGGATGCAGGCAGACCGCATCGAAAACCAGTCGATTGCCAACCTATGTGTCAACACGGTGTGGGGTACTGGCCCAGGATACATCAAGAAAATACAGGGTGTGCTCGGTGTCCGGCAGGACGGCATCGACGGTGACATCACCTTGGGGAAAATCAACGGCTGGAATCCGCAGTCGATGCTGTTCGACAAGCTGTGGGCGCGCCGCAAGAAATTTTTCGAGGATACCGTTGCGTCAAGCATAGCCGACTACGAACGCAAACTGGGTCGCAAGTCAACGCTTCAGGAGCAGCTGAAATACACCAAGAAACGCTTTTTGAAGGGCTGGCTCAACAGGCTTAACGACTTCAAGTTCGAGGAGTGATGGAGAAAGAACTGAAACACATACTCACGTTTTTTCTGTCGGCGATCCTGCTGATGTTCGTCTCTGGTGTGCTCGGGGGCATTATCGGCTACAACAGGGGTAGCAGCCGTCCCATGCCGGAGCCTCTGTTGCCGGACACCGTGAAGATTTTCGACACGGACACCTGCTGGCTTTTACCGCCGGAGGATTCCGTGACGAAGAAGGAAGACAAGGTTGTGCAGGTGCCGCTCGACGATGTAGAGGTAGATTCCGTCGTTGATTCGGTTCGGGTCACTCTGCCGTTCGAGCAGCACTTCGCCAGCCTCGACAGCGTGGCTGACATTTGGTATAGCGGCTATCAGGTAAGGATAGACAGCGTGGTCGTTTACCGTCACAGGACAACGGAAATAATCAATCAGCCGTACCCGTATGAGGTTTCGAGGATGCCGAAACTGACAGCAGATATTGGTGCCTCCGCGTTTTATTGCGACGGCAGGGTGAATCCTTGTCTTATCGGAGAAGTTCGCCTAAACCAGCCGAAAACAACCTTCTCCGTGTACGGAACGGTTGACCACGAAGGAAAGTGGTCTGTCGGGGTTGGCGTAAGCTACCGAATAACCATCGTGAAATGACGGCTACTGGACGCGGATGTAGATCTCGGTTCCTGCGTAGTTGCTGATTGTGGTCTCTGTGGTGTCTATCACGTAGTCCTTGGCGTTCAGGCCTGAACTCCAGTAGGTGGCGGTGTCGAAGGGTTCCTCACTTACATAGGCTGACAACAGCAGGTTGTTTTTGTCCAGGCTTTCGCGGATGGAGTAAGCCCAGCACCTTTGGTAGATGGTGTCAGAACGGTGCCATACGGAGTCGAGGCCAAGACGGTCGGAGCCGTTGTAGGTAAGCATATTGGTGGGAGTGGTGAAGTCAATCGCATAGTAATACCGCTTGCTTGGATCGAATGAACTTTGCTTATAGCGTTCGTACCTGCGTCCAGTGAAGTCGAAAGTCCTTTGAACAGGTTCACTCTCCTTGGCACACGAGGCAAGGGCGAGGATGATTGAAGCGACAAGCGCGAGTGAGCGTAAAGACATAATTCCTTTCATTTCGTTTTTTCTTTTTCCCCGTCGGCAACGGCGGGGTTTTTTATGAGTATCGGTATCTTGGCCACGGCCTCCTGCTTCTTCCTGTCTATGATCTTGTTGGCGTATATCTGCGTCGTGGAAAGCTCGCGGTGGCCAAGGAGCTTCGAGGTTGTGTATATGTCAACCCCTAACGAAAGCATCATCACGGCGAACGTGTGGCGCGCGGAGTGGAATGTGAGTGGCTTGTTTATCCCGACGGACTGCGCCCAACGCCTGATGGCTGGGTTGGTGCTTGCGTTGTAGTGGAACTTGCGGAACACCTTGTCGCCGTCGCACGTCCTCTCTCCCATGATCTGCCTCGCCTGTTCGTTGATGTCGAGGTATTCAATGTTCCTTAGTCTTGCGCTGCCGGAACACGATCCGAGTGAAGCCGTCCTCCTCAACGATTTCTCCCCATGTCAACGCTTCTATGTCCGACTTGCGAAGACCCGTGAGGCAGCTGAACAGGAAGGCGCGCTTGAAGTCCTTGTTTAGCTTGGTTTCCGACAGCCTCTGCAGTTCCTCTATCGACAGGTACTGCCTGACGCTTTCCGCGCGGCCAACGACACTAACGCCTATCGTGATGTCGGTGGCGAGCAGCCCTTCCTTTTGAGCCTCGTGCATGAAGGTTTTGAAGATGTTGCAGTACGAGTTGAGCGTTGTCCTCGAAAGCGTTTCGCCTTTGCGGTTCCTGTTTGGCGTTGTTGCGAGGTAGTCGAAGAATGCCTTCACGTCTGCTGTGGTTGTCTGCTGTAGAATGAAGTAGTCGCCGAAAAACTCCTTTGCCCTTATTGCCACGTTGCGGTACATCTGCCGGGTGCCCATTGTCTTTTTTTCTACAAGGCTTTCTATGTATGCGGTGAGGAACGTCTTCTGACGCGAGGCGAATCCGTATGTCCCGTTCTGTATCTCGACTATGCGCCTTGCCTTGACTGCCTCTGCGAGGCGCAGGGTCTCTTTGTTACGCTGCTTCGCGTTTTTGTCACGCTCGGGAATCAGGTATAGCCGCAGGAACTCATACGACCGCCTGCCGTTGCAGTAGATGTCGAGGTAGAGGGAAACGCCGCCGTTCGACAGTTTCTTCTGCCTGATATGTACTGGCTCCTTGATTCTTGCGTTTTTCATGGCTTCACGGTCTCGGGTAACAAACTGGCAACAAAAATTGTGTTATTCAAGTGGATTGATGTTAGCGGAAGTGCATTAAGTTCGGGTTTAGACCGGAACAGACGGGGCTGAAGTCGTGCTTTTTCATCCACTTTATTATATTTTATATGATTAACAGGTGCAAAGTTAGGCTTTTTTTGATTTAATACACCGATTTGTAAAAAGAACTCGGTTTTTATCTCATTAATGACTTGGAATATCAGTAATCTTTTTTGGTTTTGCGAATTATACGTACAATTGTAGTATAATTCATAGTCCGACACAAGGCCTCATCTTTGCCCACGATTTAACCGTCGTGGGCATTTTCTTTATCGGTACCGTAAGTATGGCCCGCGCCAAAACAAAAGTATCATGTTAGACACCATCACCTTTGACCAACTGCCCAAGGCCGTCGCCGACATCCTCGACGGCATCGCGGAGCTGAAGAGCATCTGCAACGACATCCGTGACAAGGACTCCGGAAAGGATGTTTACCTCACCGTGGAGGAGCTTTGCGCCTACCACCCCGACCACCCCTCGCAACAGACCGTGCGCCGCTGGAAACGGCTCGGCTACTTCCCCTATTACAAGGACGGGGAGACGCGCCGCGTGAAGTTCAAGAAATCGGAGATAGACGCTTGGATTGCCTCCAGCAGGCACATGTCACGCCATGAGCGGAACGCGCTGCACGATGCGCAGATCCTTGCCAGACGGCGACAAATGGAGATAGGAGGGCTTGACGATGAATGAAGACCTGAAGGGTTATCCCGTGCTGTTCGACTGGATAGAGCTGTCGGACCTGCTGCTGATGCTTCACCTGACCAAGAACACCCTGAAGGAGTGGTGCTCGGAGGGTGGGTTGAAATGCAGCCGCATCAAGAACAAGACCTATTTCCTGCGCCAGGACATTGAGCGCTTCCTCTACAACCACTACCAAACCTACAAGCCATGAACACCGACAAGAGCAACGCCCCGGCGATGTATTTCTGGGGCATACCCGACAGCTACGCCGTGAAGCCTTCGGCGCAATGCGACCTGAAGAGACTACCCGGCTTCAGCATCTTCAGGCGATCCATCACGAACAAATACCCCTACCAGGTGGTGAACCTGATCGATGTGTTTAACTACATCATCAGTGACTACGCCAAAGACCGCACCTGCGAATACCGCTCGATCAAGGACGAGCGGTACCGCCGACAGTACAAGTCGGACAAGTTCGACTACTGCACCTTCTCCGGCATCTTCACGGTGCGCATCGACAAGGCCATCATCCAGCACTCGGGCTACCTCTGCCTCGACTTCGACCACCTGAAGGATGTGGAGGCCGTGTTTGAGCAGCTGAAGCAGGATCCTTATTTCGAGACGCTGCTGCTGTTTCGCAGTCCCTCGGGCGACGGTTTGAAGTGGGTGATCTCGTTCACGGACTCCTTCTATCGATACGGCAACGATGGGGAGTCGTTCGGGGAATACCAGGTGCGGTTTTTCGCTAGCCTCTACAACTACATCTTCAACCACTATGGCGTGGAGGTTGACCGCCACTGCCGCAACCTCTCCCGCGCCTGTTACCTGCCGCACGACGCGGAAGCCTACCTCAATCCCTCGCTGCTATGAAGAAAGCCGTCTTCAATCCCGATGACTGGAATGCCGCCGTGGCTTCGTCGGCCAGGCACACGGATGTTGAAGCTTTGGTGTGTGCCGTTGAAGCCTCGGGCATCGACATCACGGCTGCCTATTCCGACTGGTTGGCCATCGGCTTCGCCTTAGTGTCGGAACTGGGCGAGGAAGGGCGACCGCTCTTCCATCGCCTCAGCCGCTTCTATCCGGGTTATGACATGGCCGTGGCCGACCGGCAATACACGGCCTGCTTGCGTGACGGGAGCCGAGAAATCAGCATCGCCACGCTGTTTTATATCGCAAAACGTCATGGCGTTTCCTCATTTTCCTCAAGTTCCTCAACTGGTTGGGTTGAGGAACTTGAGGAAAACAACAATGGTTGTTCTTGCGTTTCGACTGAAAATGATACTCCAAAGTCTTTGCCAACCTTTTCGCAATCAGTCCGTTTGGACCTTCCGGCCATCATGCAACGCATTGTTTCCGATTCCGTTTCAGATGTGGACGCAGACATCCTAATCCTTGGCTCTCTTGCCGTTTTTTCGGCTTGTATCCCCAATGTTTTTGGCGTATATGATCGCCGAGAAGTTTTTGCCAACCTCTTTCTTTTTGTCACTGCCCGTGCATCAGCAGGCAAGGGGCGTCTCTCATTGTGCCGTCATCTTGTGGCTCCGATACACCAGGCGTTACGTGACAAATATCACAGACAGATGAAGAAGTTTGAAGCCGCCCAAGCTGCTTTTGTTGCCAATCGTAAAAACGCCCTTGCTGTGCAGCCTAAGGAACCGCCGTTCCTCACTCTGTTTGTTCCTGCCAACAGCACGGCCACGGTGGTTTATCAAACGCTTGCCCAGAACAATGGTGTCGGTCTCCTGTTCGAGACCGAAGGCGATACCCTGGCCAATGCCTTCAACTCTGACCTTGGCAACTATTCAGACGGTTTTCGAAAGGCTTTCCATCATGAATCCATTTCCTACCTCCGCAAGAAAGACCATGAATTCGTCGAGATTGTCAAACCTAAGTTCTCCGCTGTTCTTTCGGGTACGCCTCAGCAGATATTCAACCTCATTCCTGATGCCGAAAACGGTCTTTTCAGCCGCTTCATTTTCTATACCATGCCTACTGAACTTGTCTGGCATGACATGTTCGCTTTCACGGGCGTTTCTACGGCTGATGAGCAGTTTAAGCAAATAGGCCGTGACTTCTATTCTTTTTTGAAGACGTTTTTCAAGAATCCAGTGCAGTTTACCCTTAGCCGGGTGCAGCAAGTCCAGTTCAACGCTTTCTTTGAGGCCACACAGCTTCGCTACGCTCGGTTCTTCGGTGATGACATCATTGCGTCTGTCCGCCGTCTTGGCCTTATTCTATTTAGGTTTGCGATGATTCTTTCGGTTTTGCGTCTCATCGATGAAAAGCCTTTTTCCTCTCAAAAGGTGCGGGAAGGGCTCGTGTGTGCGGATGCGGATTTCTCCACTGCTTTGGCAATGGTCAAAGTCCTGTTGGTTCATACAAGTTCTGTTTTTCAGGCTTTACCCCGAAAGCAGCCATCGTATAAAGCACTCAAAGGTAGCAAGCAGTTTGCCGATACTTCGCGGTCAAAGTTCTTTGAGGCTTTGCCAGCTTCGTTCAATCGTTCGACTTATCTCGCTATCGCCCAATCTTATGGCATCTCTGACAAGACTGCTGAACGATATATTGCGGGGCTTTGCAAGTCAGGGCAGCTGGAGCATCCGGCCAACGGGCAATACAATAAATCTTCTTGATCATGGAAGCACTTATCCACATTGAAGCTTACACGGTGGCTGCTTACCGTGCCATCCGCCCCGCCATCGTGGCCACCAACATCGGCTACTTTGGCGTGAGTGGCCTGCTGATTTCGGCCAAGATCAAAACCAAGGATTATTCTTACCTTGTTGATGTCGTCAACCAAGCTGCTGAAGACGCTGGAGTTGAGCGCTCGGAATACAGCATTGTATTAATGGAGATGCATAAAGCGTGAGCTTTAGAAATCAGTTTATTAAGGCCTCGGCATCGCTATCGATGTCTGGGGCTTTTTTGTTGAGGAGCAAGAGCAATTGTCGGGATTCGTTGAGAATAGGCTCTCGCTCTTCGAGAATTTTAGCCGTTTCCCGGATGCAATTTTGCACGGTTTCGTCGGAGGGATCACCGTCAAGGAGCTTGTCGATAGCGGCCACTCTCTTGTCGATGTCGGCAATTTGCGCGTTCAATTGTTTCAGGCGTTGAATTATCAGTTTCTTGTCCATGACTTGATGGTTTTCTTGTGGCAAATAAAGAAGGCGCAGACTATGCCGCAACCATTGTCAAAAGGCTCTGGTAAACCCTACAAGTATGGAAACGACCAGCCCACGCCTATGGCGCAGGCCTTATCGTTCGGTCTCCACTTGTTGAAATTTACCAGATTTCTTTGACTAGGAAACGCGAGCGTAAAGCCTTATCGTTATGTCTTATATGGGTACAAAAGTAAGACTTTTCTGTGAAAGGGAGAATTTTTGTGGTTTTTGGAGGGTTTTTGTGCGGGAAGGGTGTGAAAGTGAGCGGTTGTGAGCAGGTGGTGAGGTTGAGCGAGGGCGTGTCAACGTGTCAACGGGCGTGTCAACACGGGTGTTTGTTGTCGAAATAATTATCATGAGTGGCCATAAAAATGGGATTTGGTTGACACATGGTTGACACGGGAGAGGGTGTTAAGGGGAAGAAAAATCCCTAATTGACTGGGAATCAATTAGGAATGTGTGGATTGATTGTAGCCCCACTAGGACTCGAACCTAGATTTAAAGTTTAGGAAACTTCCGTTCTATCCCTTGAACTATAGGGCCGTCCGGCAAACGGCTGCAAAAATACGTTTTTTCTGCTTCACTGCCAACAAATTCAAAAAATAGTCGTATTTTTATCGCTCAAATCTTTTTGCCATGAATTGTCTGAAAAAACTCTTCATACTGCTGTTTTCCGTTTGCACCCTGATGGGGGTCGCCCAGGAAGGCGTAGGCATCGGCCAATGGCGGACCCACATGCCCTATCAGCAAGTCATTGATGTCGAGATCCTTGGCAGCAAGGTGTATGCCGCCACCAATTACGAGCTCTTCGTCTATGACCGCGACGACAACAGCCTCTCCATCATGAACAAGATCAACAAGCTTTCCGACATCGGGATCGCCACCATCCGTTGCAACCCCACGTTGGACCTCTTGCTGGTGGCCTATACCAATGCCAACATCGATCTGGTGGACGCCAACGGGCAGGTATACAACATGAGCGACATCAAGGACAAGACCACCTTGGGCAACAAGACCATCAATAACGTCGTTTTCCGCGACGAGTTTGCCTATGTGGCCTGCGGATTCGGCATCGTGGTCTTCGACTTGAAACGCCAGGAGGTCAAGGACACCTATTATATAGGTCAGAATGGCCAAGCGGTGGATGTCACCGATATCGCCTTCTACGACGGGAAGATCTACGCTTCCACCACAAGGGGGTTGTACTATGCCGACGCTGAGGGTGCCAACCTGGCCAATTACACCGCCTGGAGCCTCGACAGGACGCTCATACATCCCACGCTGAATTACGATGAGATGGAGGCCTTCGGCGGGAAGCTCCTGCTCAACCACGACGGCTCGGTATACAACAGCGACACGCTTTTTGTCTATGACGGGAACCGTTGGAGCTACTTCGATCCTTCCTTTGTCACCGAGAAGCGGGAGCTGCGGGTCTGTGGCGATAAGCTGTTGTTGTCGTGCTACAGCAACGTCTATGTGTACGATACCGATCTTCAACGGGTGGATGTGGTGTATGAATGCGGTGGCGTCCTGTCGCCGAATGCTGTCACGGTGGATGTCGATGGCATGTATTGGATTGGTGACCAGATGCGGGGCATGATCCGCGCCAAGAACAGCTGGAACTACGAGGAGATCAGACCCAACGGTCCCTATAGCAAGAATGTGTTTGAGCTGAGCCATTGCGGAAAGCACGTGTGGATTGCCACCGGAGGTCACGACGCCAACTGGGCGCCGATATATGCCAAGAATGGGGTCTGCCATTTCGATGGCAATTGGTGGACCAACTTGAACCGTCATACCGTTCCTGAGCTCCAGGACATGAACATTTTCGATTTCGTTTGTGCCGCCACCGATCCCTACGACACGGCCGTGACCTATGTGGGCACTTGGGGGAGGGGCTTGTTGAAGTTCCGGAGCAACACGTTTGAGGCACGCTACGACAACACCAACAGCAGCCTCGAGGTATGGACCATGAACCAGGACCTGATCAACATCAGCGGCTTGGCTTTCGACAGCAAGGGAAACCTATGGGTGGCCAACACGGGTGCCAACAACCTGCTCTCCGTGATGGACCGCAACGGACAATGGCGTTCCTACAACTTGGGTGGCGCCAACAGTGGCATCGACCTCTCCGTCCTCATGATCGACCATAACGACTACAAATGGATCCTCCGCCGTGCCGGCAACGATGACAAGATCATCGTGTTCAACGACAACGGGACCCTCGACAACCCCGCCGATGACCAGGTCGTCTCGTTGCGATGCTCCGAAGGCCATGGCGGTCTGTCGGGTTCGGCAGTCAACTGCTTCGCCGTGGACCGCAACGGCTATGTCTGGGTGGGCACCGACAGCGGACCCTGCTATTTTGCCGACACGAAGAAGTTGTTCCAGTCGGGCAGTTACGACGCCAGCGTGGTTCTGGTGCCCCGTAACGACGGGACCGACCAGGTGGATGCGCTCTTCACCGGCATCCAGGTGTTGAGCATCGCCGTCGATGGAAACAACAACAAGTGGTTCGGATTGGAATCGGGCGTGTATGAGATGTCGCCCGACTGCAAGACCCAGCTGCTCTATTTCAACACCCACAACAGTCCCTTGTTCGACAACTCCGTCAAGACGATGACCATCAACGACGATGGGGAGGTCTTCTTCGGAACCGACCAGGGAGTGCTCTCCTATCGGGGTACGGCCACGCCCGGAGGCGAGATCAACTCTGAGGTGACCGTGTATCCCAATCCCGTGCGCCCAGGCTTCAACGGCTATGTGGGCATCAAGGGCTTGGTGGAGGATGCCTTGGTCAAGATCGCCACGGTGGACGGCACCTTTGTGACCCAGCTGCTGGCCGAAGGCGGCCAGGCGGTTTGGGACTGCACCACCATCGACGGGCAAAAGGTCCAGCCGGGCATCTATCTGGTCTTTGTCAGCACCTTGCAGGGTACGGAACGTTATGTCGCCAAAATCCTTGTGGTGAATTGATGGAAGACAAAGTCCAAGGGTTTGTCCTGCAATCCATCCGTTATGGCGATTCCAGCCTGGTGGTGAAGATCTACACCCAGCAGGTCGGGCTCCAGACCTATATGGTAAAAGGAGTGACCGGCCGCGCGGCGCACCATCGCGCCGCCCTCTTCCAACCCATGACCTTCCTCCGTTTCGTACAGAGCGGCCGGTCCCGTCCGAACAGCCTTTCCTACCTGAAAGAACCCGAGCTGCAATATGCCTACCAGTCGATTCCCATGGTGATGAACAAGAGCGCCATCCTGATCTATCTGTCTGAGCTGCTCTCGCACACCCTGACCCAGACGGAACAGAACGAGGCCTTGTATGCGTTTGTCTTCCAGTCCGTGGTATGGCTCGACCTGGTGGAGTCGCATTATGCCAACTTTCCCTTGTATTTCACCTTGGAGCTGACCCGTTTCTTGGGCTTCTATCCCCATGTTCCCGAGCCGGGCCAGACCCTCTTCGACATGATGGAAGGCCGTTTTGTGTCCGTGGCGCCTCCGCATCCCTACTGGATGGAGCGGGAGCCAAGTGCCCTTGTGGCCCGTCTCCTGCAACGACCCATTGACGAGATGGCAACGGTTATATTGAATGGAGAGCAACGGAATATGCTACTCGACGGCCTCTTAACATTCGTGCGACTGCATGCCCCCATGGTCAAGGGCTTGCAGTCGCACGAGATCTTGAAGGAAGTCCTTCGGTGATTATCTCAGGCTGAACGTGGTTTGTCCCACGAGGTTGTCATTGTCGTCGTAGATGTCGACGAAATAGTAGCCCGGAAGCATCTCCCGGCCGGCCGGCTTGATGTAGTAGGCGCGGACGTCCTTCTCCTTGTTTTCGTAGTTGACGTGGATCTTCTCCGTGTACTGGAGCAACTCGCCTTGGTACATGAACGCATATTCATCGCCCATGCCTTTGGTAATGATACTCTTGGAGGGATCGGCAATACGGAGATAGAAGTTCTTTCCTCCGGCACTGACCAGGTCGTTCTGTCCGACGGTGAAGTCCACACGGATCCGTTCGGTACGGCCGGCCTTGTCGGTCACCGTCTCCTGGCTGCCACCTTTGAAACGCACCGGGTTGGCGCTGAGGTTGTAGATGCGGAGCACGGCGGCTTGGTTGACCTTGTTGGTCAGTTCCTCTTTCTGCCGTTGCAGGTTCTTGTTCTGCTTGCGCTCTTCCTGCACCTCCTCACGGATGCGCTCGTTCTCGGCCACCAGTTCCTGGTTGACGACATACAGCGAATCCAGCTGGTGTACATATTTCTGAGAGATGGCTTGCAGCTCCGTCACCTTTTTCTTGATGCGGTTATAGTCCCATTGGGTCTCCAACAGCTTCTTGATCTCTTCGGCGTCGGCCTGGATGATGCTGTCTTTCTCAGCCAGTTGGGTGCTGAGTTCACCATAGTTCTCCTTTAATTCGTTGTGGACGCGGAGCAGGCTGTCGACTTCGGCCTGGAAATCCGCCCGCTGTTGTTCCTTCTCTTTCTCCAAGGTGTTCAGGTTGCCTTTGATGGAGATGAGCCAGCAGGACAGTCCAATGATAATCAGTGCCAAAAGGCCGAGAATGGCATAGACCCAGCCTTTCGATCTGGTGGAAGAAGTTCTTTCAGTGTTCATTGAATCTTGTTTTTATACTATTAATTTCAATTTCCTATAGGGATGTTTCCTTTTGGTACACCGGTTCCACCCGGGTCCGGGCGATGTTGATGGGCAGGTAATGCCCCACCGATTCGATATAGACGATCAGGCGTTTCTTGTTCTTGATCGGGGCCAGGCGTCCGATCAGGCCCATCATCTCGCCGCTGGTGATCCGCACCAGTTGGCCTTCGTGGAATTCAATCTGTTCTTGTTCCTGTTCCGTCCCCTCAAAGTCATCGCAGTATCTCTTGATGGCGTTGATCTGGTTTTCCGGCACCGTCACGGCTTTTCTCTCAAAACTCACGAACTTCGTCACACCCGGAATGGACAGGATCTCGTAATGGCTTTTATCATCCGCACGGACAAACAGGTAGGATTTGAACAACGGCTCCTCCACCTTCTTCAATCGGTCGCTCCATCGCTTCATCCTCGTGACCAGGGGAAGGTAGGCTTCATAGCCTTGTTCGACCAGTCGGGCATACACCTTCTTCTCGGCTCGGGAATGAAGATACAGCGCGTACCACGGAAGCTTGTCCGTTTTAGTCATAACGTTTTAATTGTCTTTTTGTTTTTTGCGTCTCGCTTTTTTCTTGCCATCGTCGTAGTCGGAGTAGTATCCTTCAGCCACATCGCCGTAGCTGCCGTACTTGCCTCCGCCATAGCTATAGCTGTATCCGTAGCCGTATCCATAGTGGTATTTGCCATAGCCATAGCCGCCTTCCTGGTGGACACCGTTGATCACGATGTTGACCTTCAGGCCGCGTTGCTCGATGTCTTGGATGATGCTGGCGAAGATGTTCTTGTCGGTGTGGCCTTGACGCACGATGTAGATGTTGGCGTCGGAGTACTTCATCAGCAGGAAGGCATCGGTGACCAGTCCCAAGGGCGGGGTATCGATGATGATGTAGTCATAGCGTTTCTTCAGCTCCTCGAAGAGCTCGGCGCACTTGTCGGAAGCGATGAGCTCGGCCGGGTTGGGCGGGATGGGGCCCGAGGGGATGAGGTCGAGGCTTTCGATCTTACCTGTATTCTGGATCACCTCGTCGAGCGAGTTCTTGTTGCTGAGATAGGAACTCAAGCCGACGTTGTTCGTGAGGCCGAACTCCTGGAACAGCTTCGGCTTACGCATGTCGAAGCCGAGCAACAGGGTCTTCTTGCCGTAGAGCGCATAGATGGAGGCGATGTTGATGCTGTTGAAGGTCTTGCCTACACTCTGCATGTCGCCGGTGACCAGGATGGTGCTCTTGGGCTTGTTTTGCGTGATGAAGTCGATATTGGTACGTACCGAGCGGAAGGCTTCGGCCACGGGTGACTTGGGCTTGTTGATGACCACCAGCGGGTCTTTGCCGGAGCAAAGGCCGATCTGTCCGATGATGGGGAAGTTGGTGGCTTTCTCCACGTCTTTGCGCGTCTGGATCTTGAGGTTGAAGTAGTCCCTGAGGAAGAGGATGAGGGCCGGGATCAGCAGGCCGATGATCAAGGCCAACAGCAGGTTCATGGCCCGACGAGGCGCCACCAAGGTGGCCCGTTTGGTGCTGGCATAGTCGATGATCTCGTTGTCGGGAGTGTTGGAGGCCTTCAGGATCTGGGCCTCTGCGCGACGTTGCATTAGGTAGTTGTAGGTTTCCTCGCTCAACGAGAACTTACGCTCGTAGTTGATCAACATACGCTCCTTCTGAGGCAGGTTGCGAGCCTCGGCCTCGCTTTTGCGGATGCGGTTCTCAATGTCGCTGATGCCCATAGCCGTCTTCTCGACCAGGTTGTTGATGTTTTCGAGTAGGGTCCGCTTGGTCGTAACGATCTGTTCATCGATCTTGACGATCTGCGGGTGTTCCTCGGTCAGGGTGAGCAACAGGGAGGCTTTCTGCTGGTTGAGGTTGACCAGGTCTTGCACCAATTTGTTCAGCAAGGGGTCGCTGATACCCATGGCCGACGGAGCGGCGAGGTCGTTGGGGTTGTTGATGTTCTCCTGGATATACGACTGCAAGCGCTTGTAGTACTGTTGGTTGACCAGCATGTTGGCGTGCTCTTCCTCTAGGGTTTTCAGCGAGGCGATTACTTGGCTCGTTTGGGCATTAAGATTGGTCAAGTCGTGGGCGGACCGGAATTCCTGAAGATCGACCTCCGCCTTGTTCAGGGAACTCTCGGTCTCGGCCAGTTGTTCGTCGATGAATTGGATGGTATTCTCGGAGACGATATTCTTGCGTTCCAAGCCTCGGTTCACGTAAACATCCATCAATGTGTTCACGAATTCGACCATCTTTTGGCGGTTCTCGCCCGTCATGCTGATGGATAGAATGGAGGCTTGCTTGCTAATAGGGGCCACGGAGAAATTGCGCATACGACGGGTCAGTGTCAGGTAGTCGTAGAAGCAGAATGACATTTTTTTGTCGTTGTGAATGTGAGGCTTGAACCGGGAATTCTTGCTGATCTTGAAGCGGTTATACCCGGTGTCAATCCATTCGTCAAACTTGTATTCACCATTAATCTCGATCTCTTCGGGTGTCTGTACAATGAACTGCTCGGTGGTATAGTCATATTCCGAGTGGTAGTCTGACTTGGCTTTGAGGGAGATCTGGTCGCCGTTGATGACGATGTTGTAGGTCAGGTTGACGGCCTGAGGCGCAGTGTGGTCGAATTCCACAGTGAAGGGCGTGCTCTTGTACAGCTCATGGGTGACAAGCCGGTTGTTTTCGAAGTAGCCCACTTCCAGGTCCATCTTCTTGACCACCTGTTCGCACAGCGAATAGGATTTCAGGATGGCGATCTCGTTGTCGAGGTTCTGCGTGCTGCTGAACGAAGAACGCGTCATGATGGCCGTCGGGTCGAGACCGGAACGGTCGTCCTTGACCAGGACGGTGCCCGAAATCTGGTACTCCGGCGTCTTGAGACGGTTGTACAGCCATCCGCATCCTACCGCGACCGCGGCGGAGATCAGGAACAGGTACCAGTAGTGCAGGAAAATATAGACGAGCGACTTGATGTCGATCGATTGTTCGTCGTTGTTTTGTGTGCGATATTTTGGGGTTTCGGAAGGGTTGCTCATGGCTTGCGTTTTTTTAATCGTTTCCGGTGATTCGATAGACTAAGGTGTAGATGGTGACGCCTAACGACAGGATGGAGAAGACGGTCGAATACGGGAAGGTGGTGAAGCCCCAGCGCTTGAGTTTCAGCGGTTCGACATAGAGGATGTCGTTGGGTTTCAGGTAGTAATAGGGCGACGAAAGGATGTCGGCCTTCCCGAGGTTGAGGGTGATGATCTCCGAGCCGTTGTCGGTACGACGGATCAGCTTCACGTTGGAGGTCTTGGCAAAGCTCGACAGGTTGCCGGCCAGCGAAAGGGCCTCGAACAGGTTGATCTCCGACTGGTACACTCTATACTTGCCGGGTCTCTGGACCTCGCCGATGATGGTCAGGTCGAAGTTGGAGAGTTTCACCATCAGGGCGGTCTCCTTGACGTAGCGGCTCAGCTGTTCCTCCAGTTTGTACTTGGCCTGTTCTACCGTGAGATTCTTGACCTCCACCAGACCGATCAGGGGATAGTCGATGTAGCCGTCTTTGTTAACGGTATAAGAATTCAGGTAGATGGAGGCGTCGGAACTCATGTAGTTGCTTCGGGCACCTTCACCGTTGAGGGCATCCGTGTTCTTCTCATCGATGATGTTGATGGCACGGATGTAAAGATTGTCGCCTGGTTGGATCTTATAGCTCAGGCTCCGTTCGTTTTGGTATTCGATGGAGGTGGTGTTGTTGACCATTTGCGCGTCCTTGAGGAGCAGCATCTTCTTGTGCGATACACAGGAGGAAAATGTCAGGATCCCGAGAAGGGCAAGCAGCCCGAAGCTGCGAAACAATCTTTTCATGGTGTCTATTGCTTTTTTGTTCATTGCTGGTTGATGATGGCGATCTTTTTGATGCCCTCCAAGGGCGTGATGGGCATCCGGTTTTCAAGCTGGAACATATAAGTGCCGGCTTCGCTCAGGCTCAGTTCGCTGTTGATGGGCAGGTTGAAGGTATAGCCGCCTTCTTTCAAATCCGACTTCCACTGTCCGTCCGCATCCTTCAGGCGGAAATGGTAGTTCTTTGCACGGAGGGGGTTGCCGTTGGCGTCGAATACCGTGAAGACCACGGTGAGGTGGTCGTAGGCGTATGAGGGGGCGAAGGTGACCTCCATGTTCAGGTTGTAGGTGGTCGGGCGCTTGAGTTCCACTTGTTTGGTGATGAAGTCGAAACGTTCCCAACCGCTGGCGGTAAAGGTCCTCGACAACAGGGCGTTCCCGTCTGTGTTGGAATGGCAGGAGGCCAATCCGAGGACTACCAACAGACAAAGACTGTACAAAATTTTTCTCATAGCCGATATTTAGCAGGCAAAGATACACTATTTTATTCAATAGTCCGTATCCATTCCCTATTTTTTTAGCAACAAAAAAAATCTTTGGAAACAACCCTTTCCAATTGCAACATTTCGTTACTTTTGCAGTTGAGATACCATCATGAAAACAGTCAACCGGAATTTAGCGAAAAGGCAGTACGTCGTCATCGGCATTTTTGTCGTGATTGGCGTGGTTTATCTATTGAAACTCTTTTCGTTACAGGTGCTCGACAAGTCGCTGAAACAGTCGGCTGACAACAACGTGTTGCGTTTTGTGACCCAGTACCCCGCTCGTGGCAAGGTGTTCGATCGCAACGGGGAGCTGCTGGTGTACAACGAGGCGGTCTATGACTTGATGGTGGTGCCTGGACAGGTGAAAGACATCGATACGCTTGAGTTCTGCCGCTTGCTCGGCCTCGAACCGGAGGTCTTTACGGAGCGGCTGGTCAAGGCGCGCAAGTATTCGCGGGTCAAGGCCTCGATCTTTATGTCGCAGATTCCCAAGGAAGACTATGCCCATATCGGAGAAATCCTCTACCGTTACCCTGGCTTTTATTTCCAGACCCGAACGCTCCGGCACTATCCCATGGCCATTGCCGCCCATACGCTGGGCGATATCGGCGAGGTGGACCAGGCCCAACTGGAACGCGATCCCTACTACAAGATGGGCGACTATGTGGGCAAGTCGGGCATCGAGAAATACTATGAGAAGGAGCTTCGCGGCAAGAAAGGCCTGAAGGTGGTCATGGTCGACGTGCACAACCGCGAGAAAGGCAGTTACCTCGACGGGCTGCTCGACACGCTCCCTTCGCCCGGCAAGGATCTCTACCTTGGCCTCGATGCGGAGCTCCAAGCCTACGGAGAAAAGCTCATGCATGGGAAGATCGGCTCCATCGTCGCCATCGAGCCCAAGACGGGGCAGATCCTGGCCTTCGTGTCCAGCCCGTCGTACGACCCCAATCTCCTGGTGGGACGTGCCCGAGGCACCAACTTTGCCGCCCTGCTCAACGATCCGGACAAGCCCTTGATCAACCGGGCGGTCAGCGGCACCTATCCTCCGGGATCCACCTTCAAGATGGTGAACGGCCTCATCGCCCTCCAGAGTGGCAGCATCACCCCCGCCACCCGGTTCCATTGCAACGGCCCGGGCACCACGCCGATCAAATGCACCCACCACCATGGTGGATCGCCCGACCTGGCCAATGCCATCGAGAACTCGTGCAACCCCTATTTCTACGAGGCGTTCAAGACCACCATCAACAACCCGAAGTTCGGAAACATCAAGAAAGGGTTTGAGTATTGGCGCGACATGACCTGGAAACTGGGACTGGGACATAAATTCGATACCGACATTCCTTCGGAGCTGGCAGGCAACATCCCCACCCGGGAGTTCTACGACAAGATCTATCGCGGGAGCTGGAATTCAGTGACCATCCGGTCGTTGGGCATCGGACAGGGGGAGATCCTGCTTACCCCGTTGCAGCTGGCCAACATAGCAGCCACCATCGCCAACGAAGGCTACTACTATCCCCCGCACCTCATCCGTGCCTTCGGCGACTCCACTGCCATTCCCGAAAAAATGACAACCCGCATCGAGACAGGCATCGAACGCCGCCATTTCAAGGTGATCAAGGCAGGGATGCAGAGTGTGTTTGAGGGCTCCCATGGCACGGCGCGCAGCTCGAAGATTCCGGGCATTACGGCAGGCGGCAAGACAGGTACGGCCCAAAACCCCCACGGCGACAACCACTCCATCTTCATCGCTTTCGCTCCCGTGGAGGATCCCCAGATCGCCCTCTCGATCATCATCGAAAACGGCGGTTATGGGTCCACTTGGGCGGCGCCGATCGCCTCCCTGATGATGGAGAAGTACATCCGGGGCAGCACCGAGCGGACGGCTGTGGAGAAACGCATGATGGACGGTGTGATCAATTATTCGAGGAAAAAGAAATGACCGACAGAAACAGTATCATAGGAAAAGTGGATTGGCCCCTGCTGCTGATGTATTTCGCGCTGGTGCTGATAGGATGGTGCAACATCTACTCCGCCGGTTTGAGCGAAGGGAGCCATCCCATCTACGACATGAGCCAGTTCTCGGGCAAGCAGATGATCTGGATCGGTGTCTCCCTGTTGCTGGGATTCATCATCCTGTTGCTGGACGCCAAGTTCTTCGACGCCTTCGCCATCTGGATCTATGTCATCGTGGTTTTCCTGCTCGTGGTGGTGTTGGTCTATGGCAAGGCCACCAAGGGCGCCACGTCTTGGATCAACCTGGGAGGCGGTTTCAAGCTGCAACCCTCCGAGTTTGCCAAGTTGGGTACGGCGCTTGCGTTGTCGAGCTATCTTGGCCGTTACGACGTCGACCTGAAAAACCGTCGGACCCGACTGATCAGCTATGCCATCATTCTGGTGCCGGCCGCCTTGGTGCTCCTGCAAAACGATACGGGATCGGCCCTGGTGTTCGCTTCCTTCATCTTTGTTCTCTATCGTGAAGGCATGCCGGGGGCCGGTGCGCTCATGCTGATTGCGGTTGGACTGGTGGCGGTGTTTGTGCTCACCTTGCTATGGACGCCCAAGGTGATGGTCATTGTATTGGGAGGGCTTTTGGCCCTGACCTTGGCCTATTACCTGCTCAACAAGAAGAAAGGCCTGTGGACCATGGTGGCGGTGTTTGTCGCTTTCAGCGCCTTCGTCTTTGTGGTCGACTTTGCCTTTTACCACATCCTCGAGGATCACCAACGCATCCGTATCGAGGTGTTGTTGGGCCTGAAGGAAGACCTGAAAGGGGCCGGATACAACCTGCACCAGTCGAAGATCGCCATCGGATCGGGCGGCTTCTGGGGGAAAGGCTTCCTGCAAGGCACCCAAACCAAATACGATTTCGTTCCTGAACAGCATACCGACTTCATTTTCTGCACCATCGGCGAGGAGGGAGGTTTCAAGGGCTCCCTGGTCGTGCTGTTGCTCTATATCGGCATGCTGGTGCGTATCATCCGGATGGCGGAGCGTCAACGGTCCGACTTCAGCCGGGTGTACGGCTATGCCATCGCGGGGATCCTCTTCGTGCATGTGGCGATCAACATCGGCATGACCATCGGTCTGGTCCCGGTCATCGGCATCCCCTTGCCCTTCTTGAGTTACGGAGGGTCCAGCATGTTGGCGTTCTCGATCATGTTGGCGATCTTTGTCAAGCAAGATGCCAACCGACTGAACGTCCTTTAAACAAATTATTCGTATATTTGCACCCTTGAACCCTTTTATTGTCGATAATATGAATTTTAACAATCTGAAATACAGTATTTTAGCATTTTTCCTATTCGTCATTTTGACGGTTCCCGCCCAGGTTGCCAAGCCGGTCCATCCTTCGGAACCCGATTCGGTGTATGTGGTGGATACGATCGAAATCCTGCCGGATAGTCTGGAACTGTACGAGGAGCAGCGGCAAGCCGATTTCCAGGAAGCCCGCGATGTGTTGGGTGAGTCGGAGGTGATGAAGATGTTCGAGGCCTTGGAAGGCATTCCCTATTTCGGGGAGGACCATCTGGAAATCGATGCCAAGGCCATGAATGTGTATGGCTACGACTATGGTGAGATTCCGGTGTTTGAAGACAGCATCTACGCCCAGCGCATCGACCAGCTGGCCAGCCAGACGACGATACCGCTGGTGTACAACGCCCATGTGAAGCCTTTCATTGAGCTCTATGCCGTGCGCCGCCGTTCCTTGATGGGCAGGATGTTGGGCTTGTCGTACGTGTATTTCCCGCTCTTTGAGGAGTTGCTCGACAAGTATAACATGCCGGTGGAGCTGAAATACCTCGCTGTGGTGGAGTCGGCCCTGAATCCGGTGGCTGGGTCTTGGGCGGGCGCCAAAGGCCTATGGCAATTCATGTATGGCACGGGAAGGCAATATGGCTTGCAGACCAACTCCCTCGTGGACGAACGCTTCGATCCCCTCAAGGAGACGGAGGCGGCCTGCCAATTCATGCTCGACCTCTACAATCGGTACAAAGACTGGTTTCTGGTGCTGGCCGCCTACAACTCGGGTCCTGGCACCGTCAACAAGGCCATCGTCCGTGCGGGTGGCGTGATGGACTACTGGGCGATCTGGCCCTACCTTCCCCGCGAGACCCAGGGCTATGTGCCCGCCTTCATCGCCGTCAACTATGTGATGAGCTACGCTTCGGCCCACAACCTCTATCCGATCGATCCCGGCCTGTTGATGAGTGGTACCGACACCGTCACGGTGCACGATGCCCTCAGCTTCGACCAGCTCACCGAGACCCTGGGCGTCTCGATGCGCGACGTGAAGTTCTTCAACCCCCAATACACCAAGGAGATCATCCCCGCCAACGACACCACGCCCTATATCCTCCGGCTTCCCACGCAGTATGCGCTCCAGTTTGTGGAGAAGGAGCAGGAGATCTATGCCTACAAGACGAAAGCCTCTGCCGAGAAGGAGAAGATCGTGGAGCAGGTGGCCAAGGTGAGCGACCGCACGGTGCATACCGTCAAGAAAGGGGAGACGCTTTCGTCCATTGCCGGCAAGTATCATGTCACGGTGTCCAACCTCAAGAAATGGAACAGCTTGCGCAGCAACACGCTCCGCGTGGGTCAGCGGCTGACCATCTATTCCTCGGGAGGCCCGATGGCCAGCGGTGGCAATTCGTCGGCCGTGGGATCTTCTGCGCCGAAATACTATACGGTGAAGGCGGGCGACACGCTGGCCTCCATCGCCAAGAAATACCACACCACGGTGTCCAACCTCAAGAAGTGGAACAAGCTGAAGTCGGACAAGATCAAGGTAAAACAGCGCTTACGCGTTTCGAAATAATAAATGGGGCGGTTCCTTCGTTCCGTAATTACTACCAAACCTTATCAACATGAAACAACATCGCATACTGGCATGGGCCCTGTTTCTCGCTGTCATGGCCGCATTGCCTTCGTGCGAACGAACACAAACAGCGAAGAAAGACCGTTCTGCAGGCGGCACCTCGGAGATCCTGGTAGTCACGCAGAACGAAGAGCAATGGGAAGGAATGATCGGCGACAGCATCCGCGCCTTCTTCCTGCAACCGCAATATGGCCTTCCGCAGCCGGAGCCTCTCAACAAGCTTACGCATATCAACGTGAGCGGCTTCTCCGACATGTTCAAGCGGCACAAGAGCCTGCTTTTGGTGGAGATCGACCCATCCCTCGACAAGCCCATCGTGGAAACCGGCGAGGATCTCTGGGCCGCTCCGCAACGGGTGTATAAGATCATTGCCCCCGACCGTACGTCGTGGTGCGAGACGTTCAACACCTACAAGGACGCCTACAAGGTGATGTACGACAAGGTGGAACGCGACCGTATCATGTCGGTGCTCCGTCCTTCGACCGACAACAAGATCGTCGAGCGCATCAAGGAGAAGATGGGCTTTGGCCTGACCATCCCCTCGGGCTTCTACATCGCCAAGGACGAGCCGGACTTCATGTGGCTGCGCAAGGAACTGCCCAAGAACAGCTTCGGCATCTTCATCTACACCACGCCTTACAAAGATACCTTGCAGCTTGAGCTGAACAGTCTGGTCTCGGTGCGCAACCGGCTCTTGCAGGAGCATGTGCCCGGACCGGCGGACGGGTCGTTCATGACGACCGAACGGGAGTTCGTGCCGCCCGTCGTCAACTACATCTCCACCTATCCTACGGGATTTGCGGCGGAGATGCGTGGCATGTGGTGCCTGGTGGGCGACTACATGGCAGGCCCCTTCGTCTCCTATACCTTCCCGGATGAGAAGACGGGCAACCTTGTGACCCTGGAGGGGTATGTCTATTACCCCAACCACGACAAGCGCGACGACCTCCTTCAGCTGCAGTCGATCCTGTATAGCATCCAGTATTAGGAAACCGTATCGGCTCCATGGCGGATCTCCAATGGTTTAAAACCCGAACCCGCGAAGGGAGGGCCGAGGTCTTCGACCCCCTTCGGAGAAAGTATTGTGCCCTCACCCCCGAGGAGGAGGTGCGGCAGAAGGTGCTCTTCTTGCTGGTGCAGCATTTGGAGGTGCCGGCGGGCTTGTTGGCCGTGGAGTATTCCGTCAAGGTCAATGGGCTCGACAAGCGTTGCGATGCGGTGGTGTTCGGCCGTGACGGCGCTCCCCTGATGATCGTGGAGTGCAAGGCAGCCAGCGTTACCCTCTCCCAGGCTACCTTGGAGCAGGCGGTCCGGTATTATGCGGCGCTTCATCCCAAGTACCTGTTGCTTTACAATGGCGTACAATGCTATTGCTTCAAGGCTGATGCCGGGACGCTTCATCCGATGGATCATCTTCCACGCTACCAGGAGATGGAATGAAAAAATGGCCGCCGACCCCGAGGGGCCGGCGGCCTGCCATTATGAAGATAAAAAAACAACTGTTTTCAGTGGGTGCGTCATCCGCATTTTGAATGGCCGCAGTTGGTGCACAACATGCAGCCGTCCTGGTAGATCAGCGTGCTCTGTCCGCATTCGGGGCAAACCTTGCCCACCATCTTCAAGCCGTCTGGTATGTATTTCTTGAGGGCGCGGACGATGCCGTTCTTCCAGGTGTTGATGTTTTCCTCCTCTACCGTCAGGTTTTGGATGAGTTCGATGACGTAGTTGATGGGCATGCCATGGCGCAGGATGCCCGAGATCAGTTTGGCGTAGTTCCAGTATTCCTTGTTGAACATGCGCGACAGTCCCTGGATGGTGACCGGATAGCCGCCTTTGTCGAGATACTGGAAGTCGTAGCGCGTCGCCTCTCCCTTGTTCTTTTCCTTGATGATCAGGCCCTTCTCCACAAATGGGGGCAGGAAGATCTCGTCGGCGTTGCCCAGGAAGATCTCATAGGGTTTGTCGTGCAGCTTGCCCACGAAGGCGATCCACTTCTCGTAGTTGTTCTGGAAGCGGACCACGTCACATTCGAGTTCCTTGGGCCGTTGGGGGGCCGAGTTCAGCTTGATGTCGCTGGGCCGGATGCCGAGGTCGGTTTCGGGTTTCTTTTCTTCCGGTTTCTTTTCGGCCTTTTTCTCGTCTTTGGCCACCAGCACGCCGTCGCGTGAGCCGTCGCGGTAGATCGTCATGCCCTTGCATCCGCATTCCCATGCCGTCATGTAGATCTGGCTGACCAGTTCTTCGGTGGTCTCCTTGGGGATGTTGACGGTGACGCTGATGGAGTGGTCCACCCATTTCTGCATGCTGCCCTGCATCTTCACCTTGCTTACCCAGTCGATGTCGTTGGCGGTCGCCATGTGGTAGGGCGACTTGGCGATGAGTTCCTTGAGCTTCTCGTCGTCGTAGTGCATCACCTCTTCCACGTTGTATCCATTTACCTGCAGCCAGGTGAGGAACTTGTGGTGGAACACATTGTACTCCTCGAAGGAGTTGCCCACGCTGTCGACAAAGGTGACGTGGACGTCCTTGTCGTTGGCGTTGACCTTGCGACGGCGTTTGTAGACCACCATGAACACGGGCTCGATGCCCGAGGTGGTTTGGGTGCAGAGGCTCACCGACCCCGTCGGGGCGATGGTCAGCATGGCGATGTTGCGCCGTCCGACGCGGAGCATCTTTTGATAGAGGTCCTCGTCGATGGCCCTGAGGCGGTTGATGAAGGGGTTGTTTTCTTCCCGTTTGGCGTTATAGACGGGGAAGGCGCCGCGTTCCTCGGCCAGGTTGACGGAGGAACGGTAGGCCTCGTGGGCCAGCAGTTTCTGTACTTCGGTCGAGAAGGCGATGGCCTCGTCGGAGGCGTAGCGTTTGCCTAGGGCGGCCAGCATGTCGCCTTCGGCGGTGATGCCGATGCCGGTGCGGCGGCCTTGCAGGGTGCGGTCTTTGATGCTCTTCCAGAGGTTCAGCTCGATGCGTTTCACCTCGGCGTCCTCCGGGTCGGACTCGATCTTACGGATGATGGCTTCCACCTTTTCCTGTTCCAGATCGACGATGTCGTCCATCATGCGCTGGGCAATGCCCACGTGCTTGGCAAAGAGGCGGCTGTTGAACCGTGCCTCCGGGGTGAACGGATGATCGACGTAGCTGTAGAGGTTGATGGCCAGCAGGCGGCAACTGTCGTAGGGACAGAGCGGGATCTCGCCGCAAGGGTTGGTGCTCACCGTGCGGAAACCCAGGTCGGCGTAGCAGTCGGGGATGGATTCCCTTAGGATGGTATCCCAGAACAGCACGCCCGGCTCGGCAGACTGCCAGGCGTTGTGGATGATTTTGTTCCACAGGGCCCGGGCGTCCACTTCTTTGGTGAACTGGGGGTTCGGAGCATCGATGGGATACTGTTGGATGAAGGGCTTGCCTTCCTTGACGCATTGCATGAACTCGTCGGTGATCTTCACCGAGACGTTGGCGTTGGTGATCTTGCCTTGGGTCATCTTGGCGTCGATGAAGGCTTCCGAGTCGGGGTGTTTGATGCTGATGCTCAGCATCAAGGCGCCGCGACGTCCGTCTTGCGCCACCTCACGGGTGGAGTTGGAGTACCGCTCCATGAAAGGCACCACGCCGGTGGAGGTCAGCGCGCAGTTCTTGACCGGGCTGCCCGTGGGGCGCAGGTGCGACAGGTCGTGTCCCACGCCTCCCCGGCGCTTCATCAGCTGTACCTGCTCCTGGTCGATCTTCATGATGCCGCCGTAGGAGTCGGCGTTGCCTTTGTTGCCGATGACGAAGCAGTTCGACAGCGAGGAGATCTGGAAGTCGTTTCCGATGCCTGCCATGGGGCTGCCTTGCGGAACGATGTACTTGAAGTCCTTCAGCACCTCGAAGATCTCCTCCTCGGTGAGGGGGTTCGGGTATTTCCGCTCGATGCGGGCCACCTCGCGGGCGATGCGGTGATGCATCTCGTCGGGGGTGAGCTCGTAGATGTTGCCTTCGCTGTCCTTGAGGGCATATTTGTTGGCCCATACGTCGCCGGCCAATGCATCGCCATGGAAATAGGCTTTGGCAGCTGCCTTGACTTCGTCGATGGGATGGACATGATATTCGGGGGTTGTGGGAGGAGCTTGGATGGCCGTTTCCGCCTGGGGATCGGGTGACTGGGCCTTTTCAACGAGTTGGACGTTCTCCTGTTCCGACAGTTTGCGTTCGCCAAAATCCACGTTTTGCCTGGCTTCCAGAATCTTGTCGTGACCCGGCTGGGTCGGCTGCTCCACCATTTCGAGCTCCAATGCGCTGAATAGGGTCTGCTCCTCTTCCAATGCCTGCCGTTTGTTTCTCATATCTCGCTGAAAATTAGTAAATTAAAACAAATGCAATTCCCGTTTTCCCCGTTTGGATTGCGATTGCTAAATTAGCAAAGAGAACGGAAACGGAGCGCGTAAAACGAAAGAATGGAACAGGTTTTTTTCAACACCGGGTGTTGATAAATTTCGAGGCGTCCATCCCCCGAGGATCAAAAGTCGAGACTGAACGAGAGATAGTATTGCGGTTTCCGGTTCAGGACCCCGTCTTGTACGCCCCACGCCATGTCGCCGCGGACGAAATAGCCGAACAGGGTGGTCCGCAGGCCAAATCCGAATCCAGCCACGATGGGTTCCCTGAGGCGGGTGACACTGAGGCTGAGGTTGCCGTCGGTGTAATGCGAGGTGTAGAGTGAGTTGCTCAGGTTGTACGGGTTCCAGCCCGTCCAGGCAGTTCCCACGTCGCCGAAAGCCACCACTTGGAAGTTCTTGATGAACTGCATGTTGATCGGCTGGTTCAGCAGGTAGCTGAACACGGGGAGACGGAGCTCGCTGTTGAGTACCACGAAATTGTTGCCGTTACGGATGTTCTGCTGGAAACCCCGCAGGTTGGTGGCCAGGGTTTGGTAGGCATAGCCTCGGTCGTAGTCAATGGGGGTCCCGTTGTCGAATCGGGCCATGATCCAGTTGTCCACGCCTCCCATGTAGTAGATCAGCTTGTTTTGTCCGAAAGAGCTGCTGCCTGCGATGCGGTTCGCCCAGATGAAGTTGCGGTGGATGCGGGTGTAGTGGCGGTAGTCGAATCCTACCACAAACAGGTTGCGGGTGTCTTTTTTGATGGACTGGTAGTATTCGGCAAAGACCTTGCCTCGGGCACCCACATAGAGGTTGGTCTGCAGCTTCTTGGAGTTGTCGTAGACCAGCTCCCCACGCAACCCGGCGAGGTTCTCGAAGTGGCTGCGCTCCGCCAGGCTGTGGAAGTCGGTGGCCAGTCCGATCCGCTGGTCGTTGCGGAAGAGGGCCGTGCCCCGCACGCTGAAGGTCTCGCTGAACGGGTAGCTCAGCGTGTAGAACGCTTCGTTGGTGAAGGTGCGGAACAGCACCGACTGGTAGTCTTCGGTGACATAGCGGTGGAAGGTCAGGCTCTTGTCGGTGCGTTGGCTCAGGTCGCGGAAGCGCAGGACATACTCGTTGTTGACCAGCGAGGTGTTGAGTTTCACGCCAAGGTCGATCCGGTAGTCTTCCATCAAGTCGGTCATCATCGTTCCCATGAACATGTTGAAACCGGAATTCAGGTAAACGGCGTTGCCTCCCCCCGTGAAGGGCTGGTAGCTGTAGTTCATGTAGCTGAAGTCGATCTGGCTGGTCAGTTCCTTGATGAACAGCTCCACATAGTAGTTTCGCGGCCGGAGGAGGGTGTCCTTGGCGGGTTTGGTTTGCTCCAGGCTGCGGATGGGCCCGATGGGGATGCGGTTGGCATAGCCGATGCTGTCGGTGGTGTCGCCGGGAAGGGGCTGGGGCGCCTTGCGACGTGGGACACGGTAGCTGTTCTTGAAGCGGTGCGTCGTGGTCTTCTCCGGGGCTTTCTTGGCTTCTTGCTGTTGTTGGAGCAGCCGCTTCTGGGCGTAGGGCCCCATCTGATGGAAGCCGGACTCCTGCGTCGCGTCGGTGTAGGGTGTCTGGTATACCTTGTGTCCGTTGCCGTCGGGAAACAGCATGACCAGCTTTCGCTCCCTCGGGTTGAAGGAGTAGTCGATCATGCTGGTGGCATAGTCGGTCAGGGGCCGGCTGACGGTGTAGTACCGGTAATGGACGATGGTGTCGATGTGGCTCACCGCACTGTCGAACCGCGCCTCATAGAGGTTGTAGTAGCCGGTGGAGTCGTTCAGGTAAAACAGCCGGTGACCCGAAAACGACTGGGGCTGGATGCTGTTCGACAGTTGCTGTTGGGTGAGGTTGCGCAGCGTCTTTTCTTTGGCGACGTAGTCGTAGGCAAACAGGTTGAACTGCCTGCGTTGGGCCGGCGGGACGAGCTGTGTCTCAAGCGAGGTGTCGGTGCGGTTCGAGCTGAACACGATCTGCCGGTCGTCGTCGGTGAAGACGGGGGAGCAGTCGGTGTAGTAGTCGTCGGTGATCTGCTCCAGGGTATGGGAGAACAAGTTGTAGACAAAGATGTCGGGCTTGCCGAAACGCGAGGCGGAGAGCACGATCTTCCGGTCTTTGTGCGCATATGAGAACGAGGTGATTTTTTGGAACTCGAAGAGGTTGTTCTTGGCGACTTTCTTGGTGCCCAGGTCGAGGTTGCACAGCAGTGCCTGCCCTTGCTCCTCTACGATAAACGACAGAATGCCTCCGGTGGGATGCCAGGCGAGCAGGGGGTAGGAGGTGTCGACCCAGGTGTCGGAACGGTAGCCGGTCTTGTAGACGCGTTCGCGCTTGCCGGTGCCCAGGTCTTCCACCCAGATGCCGATGAGCCCTTCGTCGTTGCTGACGTAGGCGATGCGTTTGCCGTCGGGGCTGACCTTGGGTTCGGTGAAGGTGCGGTATTTGCGGTAGCTGAGGGGCATGACCTGGCTGGGTGCCGAAGGCTTCAACGCCCGGTACCGTTCTTCGTAAAAGGCGTACCATTGCTTGATGAGCTTCTTGTATTTCACCCCCGTGACATAGAGCAGCGCCTTCTTGACATTCTGTGAGTTTTCGGTGAGGGTCAGGATGTCGTTGAAGGCCTTGGTGCCGTATTTCTCCTCGATGAAGCCCCAGAACGAGTACCCGGCGATGACGGCGTCCTGGTCTCTTAACTGGTTGATTTTCTTGAACTCGCCCGAGAGGATGCCCCGTTGCAGGCGGTCTTCCTTCAGGCCGTCCCAGTCGTCGGTGAGGTAGGCGCAGAGCCCGTTTTGGAACCATTCCGGCACGTCGAACCGATAGGAGTTGCGAAGCTGCGAGCCGACCGACACCCCGTTGATCACTTGGCTTAGCAACAGGTGGGCGATGCCTTCGCGGATCTGCTGCTCAAAGTGGACGTAGTTGCCGTCGAAGTAGAGAAACACCTTGGAGCCGATGATCTTGGTGACGCCGCCGGTGTTGCCGCTTTCCTCATCGTCGTTGTTGAGGTTGCTCTGTTTGAGGTCGCCGAGGCTGTTGAATACGAGGAACTGGATCTTGTTGCCGAAGTGGTTCCCGAATTTCTTCTCCATGATGGGGATCTCCCGTTTGGCGAACTGGGTCACATATTGCGCCAGTTCGATGCCTCCTTGGTAATAGTATACGTCGAAGCCTTCGGTGCTGTAATAGGACCAATGGAAGCTGCCCCACTGCACGCGGTTTTTGCCGAACTCCATGTTCATGCCATTGTAGAACTGGGCATGGGACGACAAGGCGGTCGCTGTCAACAGCAGCAACAGTGTCAAGAAGCGTAACCGTCTTGTGAGCGACTTCATTTTCCTGGGTTTGAACCTGCAAAAATAAGGATAATTCCGTATTTTTGCCCCAACTATTCATCAAATCAACCACGATATGCTTCAAATCAACGCTTTTGTCTTCAACCCCTTTGGCGAAAACACCTATCTTGTCCATGATGAAACCGGAGCGTGCGTCATCATCGATCCGGGATGCGCTTCGGAGGGAGAAGAAGGGCAGTTGTTCGGCTTCATCGACCGGTATGGGCTGAAACCCCTGATGGTCGTCAACACCCACGGACACGTGGACCATGTGGTGGGCAACAACGCGGTGAAACGGCGCTATGGCATCCCAGTGGCGGCCCATCCAGACACACATGCCGATATTGTCCAAGCCAAGCGCCAGGCGGTGTGGCTGGGTTTCCAGCCCGTCGGCGACATCGACCTTCCCGAGGTGGCCTTGGGCGACGATGAGGAAATCCATGTCGGCAAGGGCGTGCTGCAGGTGATTTGCACTCCGGGCCATGCCAAGGGGAGTATCAGCCTCTATGCCCCCGTCGAAGGCTGGGTCCTCACGGGTGATGCCCTCTTTTGCCGCAGCATCGGCCGCACCGACCTCCCCGGAGGCGACTACGACACGCTCCGCGAATCCATTCGGACCCGGCTGTTCACCTTGCCCGACGATACTGAGGTCTTTTCCGGCCACGGCGAATCAACCACCATCGGTGAGGAAAAGGACTTCAATCCCTACGTGGCGTTGTAAAACCTTTCAGACGGCGCTTTTTTTGTTGATTCATTCAAAATAAAAACTTACTTTTGCGCCGCAAATAAGCATTGAATCTTCAAATCTTTAAATCCTTAAATATCGAATCATGATCGAAAAAATCACGTCATCACAGCAGGCTATGGACCTCGAAGAGAAATACGGTGCCCATAACTATCACCCGCTGCCGGTCGTCCTCGCCAAGGGCAAGGGCGCCAAGGTTTGGGATGTCGAAGGCAAGGAATACTTCGACTTCTTGTCCGCTTACTCCGCAGTGAACCAAGGTCACTGCCACCCGGCCATCATCAAGGCCATGACCGATCAAGCCAATCGCCTCACCCTCAGCTCACGTGCCTTCTTCAACGATGCACTGGGCGTTTGGGAGAAGTATGTCACCGAGTACTTCGGCTACGACAAGGTGTTGCCGATGAACTCCGGTGCCGAAGCCGACGAGACGGGCCTGAAGCTCGCCCGCCGCTGGGGTGTGGTCAAGAAAGGCATCCCGAACGACAAGGTGAAGATCGTCTGCTGCGAAGGCAACTTCCACGGCCGTACCATCACCATCATCACCATGAGCAACGACCCCGAGTCGTATGCCAACTATGGCCCGATGACGCCTGGTTTCATCCGTATCCCCTATAACGATCCGGCAGCCCTCGAGAAGGTTCTCGACGAACAGGGTGACGAGATCGCCGGTTTCCTCTTGGAGCCCATCCAAGGCGAGGCGGGTGTGTATGTCCCCGATGACGGCTATCTGAAGAAGTGCTATGACATCTGCAAGAAACATAACGTGCTGTTCATGGCCGACGAGGTGCAGTGCGGTATCGCCCGTACGGGTAAGATGCTGGCTTGCGACCACGAGGGCGTCCGTCCCGACATCCTCATCCTGGGCAAGGCCCTCGGTGGTGGCGTGGTTCCGGTTTCGGCAGTCCTCGCCGACGACGACATCATGCTGAACATCAAGCCCGGTGAGCACGGCTCTACCTTCGGTGGCAACCCCATCGCCGCCCGCGTGTCCATCGCCGCCCTCCAGGTCATCAAAGACGAGCACCTGATGGAGAATGCCGACCGTCTTGGCAAGATCTTCCGCGAAGAGATCGGCAAGATCAAGAGCCCGATGATCGAGAAGGTGCGTGGCAAAGGCTTGCTCAACGCCGTGATCATCAAGCCCAAAGATGGCAAAGAGGCTTGGGATGTGTGCTTGAAGATGCGTGACCTCGGCCTGCTGGCCAAGCCCACCCACCAGCACATCATCCGCTTCGCTCCGCCCTTGGTCATCACCGAGGCCGAACTCCGCGAAGCCATCGAGATCATCAAGAAGGCCATCGCCTCATTTGAATGATCAAGCGATAATGAATGAAAAAGCCCGCCAAACCGACGGGCTTTTTTTGTATCTTTGCCGACATGAAAAAACTGGTTATTTTCGACTTGGACGGCACCCTGCTCGACACCATCGAGGATTTGGGTAATGCGGTCAATGATCTCCTGGAAAGACATGGGATGCCCCCTTACACAGTGGAACAATACCGCAAGATGGTGGGCCACGGCATCCGCAACCTAATCCGTAAAGCCTTCTCTCCGAGGGAGTTGGAGGATGCCTGTTTGGAGACGTACGTGGCGGAGTTCAAGACGTATTACCTGGCCCATATCGACGAACATACCCGTCCGTTCCCTGGTATCGTGGAACTGCTTAACGACTTGTATGCCAGAGGTGTTCAGTTGGCGGTCGTTTCCAACAAGGTGCAAGAAGGAACAGAGAAGCTCATTCGTGAGTTCTTTCCGGACATCGCTTTTGTCGCCATCTTTGGCAACCGGGTGGGCTATCCCATGAAACCGGCACCTGAGATCGTTGCCTCGGTGCTGGCCAAGGCCGGCTGTGCGCCTTCCGATGCCGTCATGGTGGGCGACTCCAACACCGACATGTTGACCGCCGCCAACGGAGGCATCGACGGCATCGCCGTCAGCTGGGGCAACCGCACCCGTGAACAGCTGGCAGGGAACCGGATCGTTGACACCGTGGAGGAACTGCGAGACGCTCTTTTGTGAAATTCATTATCTTTGCAAAAAGATCGGTCTTGAAGTCGGCTATGGCAATGTGGGTTTCGGCTATGTTTTTTGTTGCAGGCATACGAAATCTAAAATCCAACCCTCGTTAGGCTGCATCAAATGTTCTTCATTTCAGCAATATACCGTCTTACATGCTCCAATAAAGGCCCGAGGTCTTTGGTATAAGTTTCCCAAATGAACAGTGGACTTGCAATATAATACCCATGGACTAGCACATTACGCATGTCTATGATGTTGCGCCACGGTACTTCTGAGTGTTTTTCTCGGAATTCCTTAGTTAGCATATTGGCGGCCTCACCGATAATCATAATATTGTACACCACTGCGTGAAAACACATCACATCATCTTTCATGTCCTCAAAAGCCTTGCCTTCAAGAAAAACCATCACATGATTTATGCTTTCTTCAATGTGAAACAGACGATCAATGTCCTTAGTTTGTTCTCTCATACACTAGTTTTTTATCACGGTTAGCGGACTCCACGGCAAAGGGTTTTAGCGTGCCTTCTTCCACGAGGTCAACATTACGGCCTAGACGCTCCTGCAAATCCCTCCAAATTTGGGCGTAAGTGAATAATCCAATAGGGTTGCTGTGGTCAAACTCAACTAGAATATCCACATCACTATCGGGGGTGGCTTCGCCACGAGCAAACGACCCGAACAACCAAGCCTTTAAAACTGGCTGGGTCTTAAAATACTCGGCAATAGTGCTTATTAGGATCTGTTCGCTCATGGTTGATTATGGTTTTGTTTTCCGCAAAGATAAATAAAAAAACTAATATTAACCTGAAACCAAGAAAAACTATCTTATAATCCCGCCACCAATTCCTCAATACTCCCTCTCGCCTCTGTAATCCCCAGCTTCTTCCGAATCCCTGTCCGGCATTTCCCTACCATAGCAGAGGAGACCTTTAATATATCTGCCACTTCTTTTACGCTGAATGGCATCATGGAGAGAATACAAACTTTAAACTCGCTCTCTGTCAATGAAGGTTGATGGTCACGCAGACGTTGCGTCACCTCGGGATACACTTGATGATAGGCGTTGAAGATGGCTTCGTATGCGGTGCTGGCATCCTTGCCGCAAACGCTGGATTTCACCTTGTTGAAGGTGTCTTGGTCGATGTCTTTTTTCTCCCCGATCGAGAAGACCTTGTAAATCATCATCGCCCGCTGGAAGAGGTTGTCGCGGTTGGTCTCGGCCAAGGACTCTGATTCTTTCTGCAACTGGGCGATGCTCAGATTCATCTCGGCGATGGTGGCCCTTTTCTCGGAAGAACGATACAATAGAAACAGCACCAGCGCAACGGCTCCCACCAAACCCAAAAGAACGATATTGAGGATTCTCCTGCGACGCAAGAACACGCTGATCATGTTTTCAGTCTGGTCCAAGTTGCCATGTAAAGCAGCAATGGTCGTCTGTACCTTTTCCATCAGCCTGAGGTCCTCGCTCTCCCTGGCGGTGACAATGGCTTCGTCCAAGGCTTTCATGGCGGAATCATAATCGTTCTGCTGCCAGTATACACAGCCGCTGTATAACGCCGCCAAGGTTTTCATCTCCGCGTCATCGGAGAGGTTGAAATAGCGTCGTGCCTGGAAGATGGAGGTGTCTTGAGAGATGTCCTCGCCGCGGTCGTATTTGCTTTCGATCTCCCGTACGAGCCGCTCCATGGCGTCCATGTCAGACTTCACGTTACAGGCCGCCAACAACGCAATGAGCGCGAAGGCAATAAAGCATCTTGATCGGTAAAGGAATCCAAGCATCATTATTAATAATCAACGCAAAAATAGTCGTTTTATTTTTGATAGACAATGATTAGTCAAGTTGGATTGCCGCGTCCCTTCGCGAAGCGTATCATTGACCGCCTTTTTCTCCGGCGGTTTGCGCTTCGTTTTCTAGTTCGACATTGCCGAAACGTAAGGTGAATCCCGCGCAGAGGTAGGTGCTGTTGCTCCGGCTGGAATAGCTGCCGCTCGAGATCGGGTTGGTGTAGGTGTTGCTGTAACGCATCAGGCCAAAGAGGTCGTAGCCGTTGACAAACACCGACAGCTTGTGGTTGAAGAAATCGGTACGCATTCCACAATCAATGGCGTAGTTGGCCCCGACTTGGTTGAACAAACGCTGCACCGGCGAGGAATAATGGCCCGAGGCATGGACCTCCAGCCGATCCCATAGCTTGGCCCAAGCGGTCAACTGAAGGCTGTACGACCATAGCGCGTTCTTTTCCCATTGATCCAATACCCCATAATGGGTCTCAAGATAGGAATCATACACATTGGCGTAAAATCGCAGGTTGAACATTCCGCTGGGACGGTACATCATGTTGAACTCGCCACCCGCCATGTAAGAACGTCCTACGTTGACAGGCCTCGAGAAGAGGACCACCCGTCCATAATGCTCATGAAATCCCGACTCGTTGATACTGGTGATCTCGTTTTTCTTGCTTTTGTAATAGCCCGTCAACCCCACCGACCCAAAGTCATTCCAGTATTTGGTCCAGCTGGCCTCCAAGTTTTGCGTGTAAACGGGTTCCAGCGATGGATTGCCTGTGAGGTAGGTCTCGGTGTCGTAGATGTTGAAAGGACTGAGCTGCTTTGCCGTGGGAGGGTTGACCCTTCTGGAATAACTTAACTTGAAATTGTGCATCGACGGGGTGCGATAGGAAAGGTGCAGCGAAGGTGTGATGTTGAAATAAGGATACGCTTGAAAATCAGTAATATACGGATAATCAGGCGTATCTGGATAAACGATGCTGGTTCGATAATAGTTCAGGTTGATGCCAGGCTGCATCGTGAAGTTGCCGAATCGATGCTGCACCATGAGATAACCGCCTAGTTTCTGGTCCCGGGTGCGATAGTGGTAGCTCATGATCGGATCGCGCACGTAGGTGTCGCCAATCAAGGTGTCCACGTCGTTCCTCGTGAGGCTTGACTCCCAACTGCCGTTGAGCCCCATGCTGAATGACCCGTTCTTTGAGTAGGGGAGGTTGTAATCGATATTGGCCGATAAAGGAACATTTGACATGATGTAATCCATACGGAAAGCATCCTCTCGGGGCGAAGGCAGGGTATAGGTGGTGCGGTCCTCCAAAGGCACGGCATTGCGGTTCCAGTTGCCATTGGCGCGAACAGTCAAATGATGCCCTTCTTCATTGAACTTGTACTGGTAATACAAGCCGGAGCTGAAAAACAAGTAATTGGTATAGGAGTGGTTGACAAAGACGTATTGATAGGTGCCGGCTTGTTCCATGAACTCCGTCCGTTCCCTTTCGGTGGTGCCTTCTACCGGGCCAAACGAGTCCCAGCAGTTGAACCACAACGCAAAGGTGTTCTTCTCGTTGGGCGTATAGGTGGCGTTGAGAGAGCCTCCTGGACTGTAGGTGAAGTACTTGTCATACCGGATGCTATGGGTCTGGCTTGTCGGGATGAACTGTCCGTTTTCATCTCTGATAAACAGGTTCCTGTCGTTTTCTGTTTTCGCTTCGCCGTGATAGAAATAGCTGCTGGCGAAGGCGTTCACGGTCCATCGGTCGTTTTTCCAGACGTAGGAGGCCCAGGGCATCACATAAGGTTGCGATGAGACGTTGGTGCCGAAGCACAGGAACTCATTCCGCTTGATCTTGCCACTCATCACGATGTTGATGATGCCGTCGGCGTCGGTGGCCCATTTGGCTGAGGGGTTGGTGATGACTTCGATGCGGTCGATGGCGTTGGCAGGCAGGGTCTGGATGTAAGCCTTCAGGTTTTCTTTTGTGAGATGGGAGGACTGGTCGTTGATCCAGATCTCCACGTTCGAAGCGCCGCGTAGCGTGATGTTGCCTTCCACGTCCACACTTACGCCGGGCGTGTTTTGCAAGGCATCGGAGGCTACGCCTGATTGTACGGTGGGGTCGTCGGAGACTTGATACAGGGTTTTCTCGCCCTCGACGGAGAAGAGCGGTCGTTCCGCGGTGACGGAAACGCCTTCCAGCAGTAGGGTGTCAACCGTCATCAGCAGGCTGTCGGTTTTTTGCTGGAGGCTGTCGGGCGCTGACTGTTTGGTTTCAGGGACTTCATTCTGGGCGATCACTCCTGACAGGATGCAAAAAGTCATCAGGAAAAACAGGGTTGCTTTTTTCATGGCATGAACGATTGATTTCTCATGCCGGCAAAAGTATAAGGAAAAAACCTTGTTTTTTCAAGGGGGGTGTCCGAGTAGAGACATTTCCTTGAATAGAAATAGTAATATATTGATAATCAATATATTATAAACACAATGGTAGTGTTGTTTTTGAAGAATGAAGCGATTATTGCTTGGTCACTTGCCTTAAAATGCAGTTGCCATCGTTCTCAATGATGCGGATCACATACAATCCTGAAGGCAGTGGGTTGAGGTCAAGCGTTGCTGATGCCCCACTTTCCTGTCGGGATAGGACGACCTGTCCCCAAAGATTGTATACTTCAACGGCGTAGAGGTTTTCGTCGAGGATGGTTACTTGTCCACTCGTGGGATTCGGATAGACCTTCACATGGGTTGCTTCCTCGGAAACCCCGGTCGGCGAATAATAGGCATGCAACTCAAATTCATCGGGATGGTCCTTCCGGTTGGCAGGGGCCGAGGTGCAGTCCAGCTGATAGTAGTAGGCGTAGACGCGATAGTAGTAGTCGTCTTCTTCGTACAACCGGGTGTCCTTATAGTGGAGCGTCGAAGGATCCGTCCTTTTAAAGAACTGATAGGTTCCATCCATTCCCCGTTTCCGGTATATGACATATTCCGACAGGCAGTCGTCGGGATTCGGGGCTTCCCAATGCAATTCGATCTTCAAGTCGGGGGTAAGCACATAATCGAGGTTTTGGGGAGGATAGCAGGGCCCTACCGTTACGCAAGACTCGTTGGAGAACAAGCCGTTTTCTCCACCTTGATAGAGGACCGTGGCCTGGTAACAATGCCCTCCCAACGAGGCTTCTTCGTCCAGGAAGGTGGTTCCCGAGGGAACGAGACGGAACAGCAAGCCGTCGCGATAGAGGTGGTATCCGTAACCAGGGTCGGGAACGCCCTCCCAGGTGAGCCTGACGTTGCCGTCTTCGTTGGTGGCCAACAGGTGGGTGGGTACGGCTTCAGGAAGGCTTTCGCCGCAACTGTTGTTGGTGGAGAAAAAGATTCCTGAGGGCAGTTCGTCCGAAGATCCCGAGAAGGAGTAAACCACATTTCCACCAGCGTCCTTGATGATGAAGACCATGGAGCTGACGGGTTCTTCAGGTGCATTCCAGCCAAAGCTGATGTTCCCGATAGGCAAAGCGGGTTGGTGCATCGACGGTGTGGCGTTGGTCATCGTGTATTGGTCGATTTCACGTCCATTGACGCCATAAACGGAGATGGAGCCACCCTGCCAACCTCCTGGATTCGTGGTGGTCGTCAAGAGGGTCCATGGGCAGGAGGGACCCACCGCCACGTCGTTCACGTAGGCATGCCGTCCGTGCCGTCCGTTGGCAACCACATAGATCGAATACCGATAGTGGTCGTAGTAGGGGAGGCGCTCGTCGAACACTTCCATGGTCGCTCCGGGTGCCACATCCGTCAGGGTCATGATGACTTTGTTGTCGCGCAACAGCACCACCTCGTCCAAGGTACCTAGCGGGGTGCCGTCTTGGGTGGTGGTGGGGTTGGTCCACTGGATCTGGGTCTTGAGTTCGACATCGGAAACGGCCGCAGCGGTGAAGTTGGTCGGTGCCATCGGCGTGAGGTTATACACTTCGGCGGGAACGAAGTTGAACATGGCGTCGGCAGGGTGGGTGTAGGGCGCCTCGTCGATGATATACCAGCCGTCGGAACCGCCACCCCATCCCAAGTTGAAATGGAACAGGTCAAAGTCGTCGTACCCGTCGCATACGAAGGCGTGACAGCCATCGTCCTGGCAACCGCCGTAATACATCGGCCAACCCATGTCGAACTGTTCTTTGACCATTGTTTTCCAGGTTTCCAGGTCGTAGTCGTTGCGTTTCAGGAATTGGATCTGGTCCGTGTAGTTGAAGTATTGGTGCATGGCGCCGGGGATGGGACCCGAAGCGCCGCCGCTGCCGTCGGGGCCGTAACCCATTTCGATGGTCACGCCGCAATGGAAACACAACGTGCCGACAGCTGTTTTCTCGGCCTCCGAGGCGTTGTTGTTGAGCACATTGGGCATGTGGTCCCAGTCGTAGGTCGTATTGCCGAAGTCGGCGCAAATCATTCCATAGTCCTCGTGATTGTAGCAGTGACTTCCGATGCCTTGGATGGGATAGGCCCAAAAACGCATCAGTTGCGACATGGCGGTAGCCAGGCATCCCACAATGGCGTGTCCGCCCGACCCGTTAGGATCATCGGGACAGCAGTAGTTGTAGGGGTAGGTTTGGTTCCATTGGGTCTGGCAAAGATAATCCACGCCACGTCCTCCGTTGCGCGAAATCAGCCTGCCGTATTGAAGCAGCGACTCCCATTCGGCGGCGATCAAGGGTGTGGCTTGTACATTGCCCTTCTTGCGCAAGCCGCGGATGCTTTCGGCAATCCCCTCCAGATGGTCCGCCAACGCCGGAGGGATGTTGCTCCCATTGAAAAGCGATTCGTTGGAATAGCCGATCACGGGACGGTAGGCGTCGTCGGCGGCGATGATGACGAACCCGCGTTCACCGATGTTGTAAATGTAGAAGCTGTCGTCGAATCCGGTACGTACCTGTGTCAAGTAGATCGTTTGGCGTTCCATCGAAAAGCGTTGCTCGGCAAACTTGGTGGCGGCCAATTGAGCCGTCGACGGATCGACCGGACCGGAAAACAACGATAGCGTGCTTCCGAAAAGCAGCAACAGGGTAAGGCAGCGGTGTTTCATCTTGAATTTTTTTTGATACAAACTACAAAGATACGTTTTTTTCTTAACTTTGTCCCAAACTGAAACACTTAACACGATGAAAAAACTTGCAATGCTCATTCTGGCGGTGGTCTCCTTGGTGACCGCCTCCTGCTGTGGCGACAAATGCACCGACCAAGCCGCTGGCAAGAACAACAACGAAACTGCTATGAATACCACGATGAACGACCTGCTCACGCGTCGTAGCGTGCGCAGCTACACCGACGAAGTGCCTCCCATGGAGGTGATTGAAGAGATCTGCAAGGCGGGTACCTACGCACCCACAGGCATGAACCGCCAGGCTCCCATCATCCTTGCCGTCACCAACCGTGAGGTGCGCGACAAGATGAGCCAACTCAACGCCGCCGTGTTTGGCATGGACAGCGACCCGTTCTACGGCGCCCCGGTGGTGCTGGTGGTGCTGGCCGATACCACCGCTGCCATGACCTGGAAAGAGGATGGCTCCTTGGTGATGGGCAACTTGTTGAACGCCTGCCACGCCAAAGGCCTGGGCTCCTGCTGGATCCATCGCGCCAAAGAGGTTTTCGAAACCGAAGAAGGCAAGGCCATCCTGCGTGATCTGGGCATCGATGACACCAAATACGTGGGCATTGGCAACTGCATCCTGGGATACACCGCCGGCGACTATCCGGAAGCCAGACCGCGTAAGGAAAACTACGTGTATTGGATTAAATAAGGAAGGTTCCCCAAAAAAGCTAAAGGACCCGGTGTTCCCGGAAAACGGTCTCCACTGCGTCCTCGTATTCCTTGAGCGCATTGATCTTCTTGATCTTGCGCCAGATGTCTTGTGGCTCGTCGAACGCGTGCATCAGGTACGACCACAGCTCCTTCATCCTTCCCAACACCTTGGGGCTGCCGCCGGCGTGGCGCAGGCGATCTTCGTAGAGGTCCACAACGTAGGCGTAGAGCCTTGTGGCCTTGTCGTTGGGGACGTCATTGCGAGGAACGGCGCTTAGCGGAGCAGCGTCTGCCCCGAGCGAAGCGTGGGGGTGGCCACCCAACCCGGCACGAATCTCTTCCGCCAAAAACGGATTTGCCAGCAACCCTCTTCCCAACATGAACTCATTAACGGGTTTTACTACTTCGCTGATTCGTTCAAAACTTTCCACCGAAACGATGTCGCCGTTATAGACCAGCGGTGCCTTGATCGTGTGGATCAGTTCGGCGAAACGTGGCACGTCGGCTTCCCCTTTATAGAGTTGCTTTCCGATGCGGGGATGGATGATCAGCTCACTTAACGGATATCGGTTGAACACCTCAATCACGGGGACAATCTCATCCGGACTGAAATAGCCCAACCGACATTTGATGCTGAATTTCAGGTCGATACGCTCAAATACGGTGCTGAGCATCGATTCGATCTTCTCGGGATAGGGAAGGAGTCCGCTGCCGCGTTTCTTGTTGGCGACCCTGGGAAAAGGGCATCCCATGTTTAGGTTGATCTCCTTATAACCCAACTCCTTGCATTGGGCAGCAAATCGTAGGATCTCCTCGCCGTCGGTGCTCAAGAGCTGCGGGGTCAAGGTCTCCACGTCGTTGCAGGCGGGGTCGATTTCTTCCACTTGCAGGTTCTTGGCATGATCCTTTTGGATGCCGGTGAAAAAAGGCGTGTAGTATTTGTCGATGCCGCCGAAATGCTTTTTGAAGACGTTTCGGAACGGAGCGTCGGTGATGCCTTGGAACGGGCCTAGGGATAATCGGATCGTGTTCATGTTGGAGGGCTTCTTCTACCGATGGCGCATTCCTATCGGGATGTGCGCTTCCTGGGGCGTTTCAACGATCCGGCTACGGTCAATACCAAGGTGACCAGCAGCAGTCCAAAGGTCATCCACATCGCGATTCGATAGAGATAGTCCCCGTGTCGTGTATAGAACGTCTTTTCGGTGTTGGCTTTCAAGGTGGCTTTGATGACGTCTTCCTTCCAGTATTCGGTGCTCTGGAGCACGTCGCCCCGTTGGTTGAAGAAGCCCGACTTGCCCGTGTTGGCCGAGCGGGCCACACACCGGCGGTTCTCGATGGCGCGCAGCTTGGAGAACTCGAAGTGCTGACGGTAGCCGGGGGTGTCGCCCCACCAACCGTCGTTGGTGATGACGAAGAGGAGGTCGGCGCCTTTGCGAGCGAACTCGCTCACATAGCCGCCGAAGGCCGACTCATAGCAGATCGGAACGCCGACGACATGGTTGCCGAAGCTCATGTTATGCGAGGTGGCGTCCGTTTTCAGCGTGCCTCGGGCGATGCCCATGGTGATGCTGAAGTTCTTCAGGAAGCCCATCCATTCGGGGATGGCCTCCACGGCAGGCGTCAGCTTCGACTTGTTGCGGTGCTGTACGTTGACGGTGTCGATGAGCAGGGCGGAGTTGTGCGCGTAATAATACTTGTTTGAGTTGCCGATCTGTCGTGCCGGGAAGTCGTCTTCCATGCCCTTGGGCACCCATTCGTAGGTGGTGCCTCCGATGACGATGCAGGTCTGCGGATGCCTCTCCTCAAAACCCCCAAGGATCTGCAGCGCCCTCACGTCGTGCATGTCGTGGAGCCAGATGCCTTCTTGGATGGCCGACTCGGAGCTGACGACGAAGCGCGTGTCGGGGGTCACCAGCCGTTCGGCCAGATCGACGTTACGCTGGATGGTGGCGTCATAGTATTGTTTGTCGAACTGTTCGTTCCAGGGGTCGCAGTTTTGCTGGATCACGATGACCTCGGTGTCCACCCCTTGGTCTTCATAGCGGTTGTAGGCGATCTTACTTCCTACGATGGGTAGTGCCAGCAAGGCGATGGCGGTGAGGGCGTTCCAGCGAATCGCTTTTTTGTCCTTCTCCCTTTCAGCTGAGGCGAGGTTGCTGATCAGGATGTTGACCAACAGGATCCAGAGGGTGCCGCCTGCCACGCCCGTCACCGAGTACCATTGCACCCAGGTAGTGGCGGTGGAGAACACGTTGCCGAGGCTGAGCCAGGGCCATTTGGCCGACCAGTAGTAATGCAGGAATTCGAAGGCCATCCAGTAGGGGATGAGCAGGAAGTTGCCCCAGCGGTCGTTGTGCAGTTTCATCTTGGTGAAGTGGAAAGCCCAAAACACGATGGCCATGAACAGGGCGTTCAGGATCCACGCCAGAGTCGCTGCTGGGGTGGCGTTCCACACCCACCAGGTGGTCAGCACGTTCCACAGCAGGAAGGTGACGAAGGAGAGCCAGAACACGTTCCCTTTCTCTCCTTTACTAATCCTTTCTTCCACATAAAGCAGGGGCGCCAAGGCGATGAACGACAGTGCAGCCAAGCCTCTGACTGGCCATGCTGCCCATAGTAGCAATCCGCTGGTCACTGCCAGCAACAGTTTATGGTATTTCTTCATGATTCGGTAATAGACGAGCACAAAACGTGCAAAAATAGTAATAAAACAAAAAAGCCGAACAATCGTCCGGCTTTTTTGTTGTGGTACCAGCGGGAATTGAACCAGCGACACACGGATTTTCAGTCCGTTGCTCTACCAACTGAGCTATGGTACCAGCGTTGTTTGCGGATGCAAAGATACAGCTTTTTTTGAAATCGACAATACTTTTTTTAAAAATTTCAGTTTTTTTTCGGATATTTGCACCCCGAAACAATCGCATCATGAAGAAAGGCTCCCCTAATAAAGTGATATTGACAGCGCTGTTGGCCCTGTTGTGCGGCGGCGTCTTTGCCCAAGCCAACGTGGACTCCCCGTATTCCATGTTCGGGTTGGGCCAGGTCCGGAACAAGACCATGAACACCCGCCTCCAAGGCATGGGCGGCGTGTCGGCTGCCCAGTTCGGGAAGAACATGGTCAATGCGGCCAACCCGGCTTCGTATGCCATGATCGACACGTTGACGTTCCTGTTCGATGCCGGCGTGTATGCCAAGGGGTCGACCTTCAGCACCTCGTCGCTGTCGGAGCGGGCCACCGCGGCCTCGTTCGACTATGTGGCCATGGGATGCGCCTTTACCAACTGGTGGAAGGTAGCCGTCGGTGCCCAACCCTACAGCAGCGTCGGATACAACGTGGTTACCTCTTTCTACGATGACATGCTGGGCAACTACAACCAAACGTTCCAGGGGGCAGGCGGCCTGAACCAAGTGTTCCTGGGCAACGCGTTCCGTCTGGGCAAGCATTTTGCCGTCGGTGCCAACGCCAACTATGTGTTTGGCGACAGCAAGTCGACCACCACACTGAGTTTTCCCGACTCCACCTACCTCATCAGCTCGCGTCGCAGCCGCGACGTCATGATCAGCGCCTTCATGTTCGACTACGGTGTGATGTATCAGGGCAACGTGGCTCCTGAGTACCTTTTGAGTGCCGGCATCACCTACAACCAGAAGATCAACCTGAAGGGGACCCAAACCATCTACATCCGGTCGCTCGAAGGCAGCCAGGAAAACACCACGGGGGCGGAGTACCTGATCGACACCATCTTCTACGACAAGAACAAGGATGCCCGTTTTGCCATGCCTCACGGTTTTGGGGTGGGTGTCAGCCTCCAGAAGCTAAACCGCTGGACCATCGGTGCCGACTTCGATTGGAACCAATGGAGCACCTTCCGCCGCAATGGGGTCAACGATTCCTTGCAGGATGCCTGGCGTGTGTCGGTGGGCGGGGAATACATCCCCACCTCCTCCTCGGTGTCGAACTACTGGACCAGGGTGTCGTACCGGATGGGCGCCTTCTATGAGCAAACCTACTTGAACATCCACGGACAATCTATTAATAAAATAGGTGTGACGGCTGGGATGTCCTTGCCTATGCCCCGTTCCCAGTCGAAAGCGGTGCTGGCATTGGAGATCGGAAAATGTGGCACGAAATCTGCTAACCTGATCCAGGAAAATTTCGTAAAGCTGTCGGCCGGCGTCTCCATCAACGAGCGTTGGTTCCTCAAGAGAAAATACAGATAAAGTCAAACCATAAAAATTGAAATGAAATGAAAACAAGAAGTTTAGTGATTCTGGCTGCCATCCTTGGCTTGGCTGGCAGTGTCTTCGCACAGGATCTTGCCACCCAGTCGAAGTACGGCGCTGACAGCGTCAACTGCGTGCAGAAGATCTCCATCTACCGTGAGGCCTACAAGCAATGGGAAGCCGCCAAGTTCGCTCCCGATGCCGTGAACAACGAAATGATCTCCGCCTGGCGTGAGGTGTTCCTGACCGGCCCGCGTGCCACCCAGTACACCTACACCAACGGTGAGAAGATTTTGGATTACCTCATCCGCCAGAACCCCAAGGACAAGGACGCTTACATCGACACGCTCTGCCTGTTGATGGACACCCGTGCCAAGTGCTTCCCGAACGACCCCAAGACGGGTGCCTCTCAGGTGGCCAACATCATGGGTCGCAAGGGCCTCTTGATCTATACCTATAACAAGAACCGCTACGAAGAAGCCTACAACGTGCTGAAAGGTGCTGTTGCCTTGGATCCTTCGCAGCTGCAGGGCGCCTACATCGACGCTTACTTCAAGTCGACCATCGACATGGTCAACAACGGCAAGGAAGAGAAGATGACCATCATCAACGTCTATCAGGAGCTTTCCGAGGTGCTCGACGACAACATCAAGGTGCTCGCCGAGAACGAAGCCCAGCTGATGGAAGCAAAAGCCAATGCCGAGGAGTCTGCCGACAACGACGCCGTCGCCGGTTTCGACAAGCAGATCGAGAAGAATGAGAAGAACATCAACATCAACAAGGGTGTGAAGAACAACATCGACAACCTGTTCCAGCCCTACGCCTCGTGCGACGACCTGATCAAGGTGTTCACCGCCAAGATGGCTGAGACGCCGGACGACATCACCCTCCTGAAGCGTATCACCACCATCCTCGACAAGAAGGATTGCACCGACTCCAAGCTCTTCCTCGATGCCAGTAAGCAGCTCTATGAAATGGAGCCCAGCCCCGAAGCCGCCTACAACATCGGTGTGAAGCTCTTCAAGGACGGCAAGAACGGCGAGGCCGCCAAGTACTTCGAGCAGGCCACTTCCGCCTCGAACAACGACCGCGTGTACAGAGCCTACAGAAACCTGGCCTACTGCTACCTGAACATGGGTGCCTATGGCAAGTGCCGCGACGCCGCCCGTCGTGCCGCCGCCGTCGACCCGACCGCTGGTGAGCCTTACATCCTGATCGGCCAGGCATACGCAGGTTCAGCCGCCTCCTTCGCCGATAGCAAGTTCGGTGGCAAAGAGGTGTATTGGGTGGCTGTCGACAAGTGCAACAGGGCTGCCGCCATCGATCCTTCGGTTGCCGCTCGTGCCAACGGCTTGGCCGCCTCCTACAGATCGCACTTCCCCACCACGGAGAACATCTTCTTCAACGACTACGCGGAAGGACAGTCCTATACCGTGGGCGGATGGATCGGAGAAACGACGACCATCAGAGCCTCTAAGTAAAACAGCAGCTTGTGGCGGTGAAATCGCACCTACGCAAACGACTGCGGATCTACAACATCACAGCCTTCGTGGCTGTGATGTTGTTTTCGTGTGGCAACCCCACTTCGGTGATCCAGCAAATGGCTTCGGACGACACGCTCTCGGGCGTGGTCGCCTACGACGTCGTGTTCTATCGGAGCGACTCGGGCATCGTCCAGGTGGAGCTGATGGCGCCGATGATGGTGCGTCACGGCAGTGACACGGGCTATCTGGAGTTCCCCAAGGGATTCCATGCCTCGATCTTCGACCGTCATCATCGTGCGGTGTCGGAGATCAGCGCCGACTATGGGGTCAACCGCAACGAGGAGAAGCTGGTGGAAGCCGCCGGAAATGTCGTGGTGGAGAACCATCAGCGCAGCCAGAAGCTGATGTCGGACAAGCTGTATTGGTATCAAAACACCAAGATGCTCTATACGCGGTCCAAGGTACGGATCATCATGCCCGACAAGGACATCTCCGGCGACAGCCTGGTGTCGTCAGAGAACTTCGAGGAATATACGATTTACAACGGCCAGGCGACTTTTGAGGTGGAGGACGAGTGATGAACGATTGGATTGTTGTGGTGGTCACCTTGTTTTTCTCGGCCCTCTGTTCGGGGCTCGAGATCGCTTTCAACAGCACCAACCGGCTGCAGCTGGAAGTCGACTTGAAGAAAAACAAGTTCTCGGCCAAGATCATGAGCCTGTTCTTCAGGAACCAGTCGCGTTTCATCACCTCGCTACTGATTGGCAACAACATCGCCAACGTGATCTACGGCATCGCCATCGCCAGGTTGCTGAGGCCGGTGGCCCTGTGGATCCTGCCTGCCTCGCTCGAGGTGGCATTCATGATCCTGCTGGTCCAGTCGGTCATCTCCACCCTGATCGTGCTGGTGGTGGCCGAGTTCCTTCCCAAGATCCTCTTCCGCCTCAACCCCAACGGCATCCTGTCGTTCTTCGCGTTCCCGACGGTGTGCTGCTACTACCTGCTGTATCCGTTGACGCTCATCTATTCGGGCATCGCGGCCTTGATCATCCGGGTGTTTTTCGGCATGCGGATGGACCAGCAGCAATACCGCATCAGCACGGTGGACTTCGACGACTACATTTCGGAATACGCCGACCCCCAGGAGTCCGACGAAGACGTGCAGCAGGAGATCCAGCTGTTTCAGAACGCCATGGACTTCCGTTCGGTGAAGCTCCGTGAGTGTATGGCACCACGCAACGAGATCGAGCCCGTCAGGCTCACCGACGACCTTCATGCGCTCAAGGACCGTTTCGAGGAGACCAAGCACTCCAAGCTGATTGTCTATTCGGACAACATCGACAACATCGTGGGCTACATCCATCTCAACGACGTGGTGGAGGCATTGGCACACCATCGCGAGGTGACCGCTTCGGACCTGGTGCGGAAGATCGGCTTTTTCCCGGAGACCTATACGGCCGACCGGCTCCTGAAGCACTTCATCCAGGAGCATCAGGGGGTGGCCGTGGTGGTCGACGAGTTTGGCGGAACGGCTGGCATCGTCACGATGGAGGATGTCATCGAGGAGATCTTCGGTGAGATCGAGGACGAGTACGACGAGGAGGAAGAAACCGAGAAGGTGGTGAAGGAAGACACCTATGTGTTCTCCGCCCGACTGGAGATCGACTACCTCAACGAGACCTACAAGCTCGACCTTCCGGTGTCGGACGATTACGAAACCCTGGCAGGCATGGTCCTCCACTATTACGAGAACATCCCCGAAACAGGGGAGGAACTGACCATAGGGAACTATCGGATCAAGGTGCTGAAGGCCACCGATATGAAACTGGAAGAGGTTGAGTTAAAGCGGATTAGCTGAAAGAAATAATAAAGTTTGCCAATTTGGTCGGAGATTGAATTCAATTTACTAAATTTGCAGGCTCAAATTTTGAATATTTTATTGATAAAAGTAGATAAGCATTATGGCAGCAATTGAAAAAATCAGAAAGCGCTCAGGATTGTTGATTGCAATCATTGGTCTTGCCCTGTTGGCATTTGTCCTTCAAGATCTTTTCCAAAGCACCGGACGCCACCGCGAGTTCAACGTGGCCGTCGTGGATGGCGAGAAGATTCCCTACAAGGACTTTGAGGATCTGAGGACCAAGAACATGGAGAACATGCAGCGAAGCAATGGCAACAACCTTACTTCCGCGCAAACCTACAGCGTTTACAACAGCACGCTTGAGCAAATGATCAAAGACCATATCATGACCAAGGAGTATGATGCGCTTGGCATGAATGTCTCGTCAGAAGAACTTTACGACCAGTTTGTGGGCGAGGAGCCGCACCAGTGGGTGGTCCAGAACTTCAGCGACGGTAACGGCAACTTCAACCGTGAGATGGTGGAGAGCTATCTCCAGAACCTCGATAACTTCCCGGTGGAGACCCGCAACCAGTGGATCGACTTCGAGAACGCCATCAAGGAAAACCGTCTCGAGACCAAGTTCAACAACCTGGTGAAGGCCTCGTATTTCGTGCCCGCCAAGCTGGCCCAGAAATACTACGAGAACAAGAACGAAAAGGCTACGGCCGAGGTGATCGCCCTGCGTTATTCCACCATTCCGGATTCGACCGTGGTGGTGACCGACCAGGACAAGAAGAATTTCTACGAGGAAAACAAGTACCGCTTCGAGACCGATGCGTCACGTGGTATCGAATACGTAGTGTTCGACATCAAGCCGTCGGCTGAGGACCGTCAGGACGCGCTCGAGTTCGTCGCCAACCTCAAGGAAGACTTCACCAACACCGACAACGTCGCCAGCTTCGTCAACGCCAACTCCGACGCCCGCTACGACAGCACTTGGATGGGTCGCAGCGATGTGCCTGCCGCCATCGAGAACGTGATCTTCGACAACGGCAACCAGCCTGGCTTTGTGTTTGGTCCTTACTTCGACAATGACGCCTACAACCTGGTGCGTATCGTCGACTTCCAGAACCGTGCCGACTCCCTGAAGGCCAGCCACATCCTCATCCCGTTTGCCGGTGCTTTCCGCAGCGAGGACACCATCACCACCAAGGAGCGTGCCCAAGCCATTGCCGACAGCCTCGCCAATGTGTTGAAGAAGAACGTCAAGAAGCCTGAACTGTTTGCCGAGTTGGCTACCCAGTTCTCTTCCGACAAGGGTTCCGCCGAAAAGGGTGGCGACCTGGATTGGTTCACCGACGGCGTCATGGTGCCTACCTTCAACGAGTATGTGATGAACAACCCTGTGGGTCAGATCGGCGTGGTTGAGTCGCCTTTCGGCTTCCATGTCATCAAGGTGACGGGTAAGACCGAGATGCAGCCCAAGGCCCGCCTGGCCGTGTTGAAGCACGATGTGTCGTTCAGCACCAAGACCTACCAGGATGTGTTTGCCATCGCCAACAAGTTCGTCACCGAGAACCGCACCTACGACCAGTTCAACGCCGCTATCGAGGAGCAGGGTCTGACCAAGCGTAGCATGCCCAAGATGGGTGTGGCTACCTACCAGATCACCGGTATCGACAACCCGCGTCAGATCGTCCGCTGGGCCTTCGACGACAAGACCAAGAAGGGCGATGTCTCTTCGATCTTCGAGATGGACGACATGTTTGTGGTGGCTGCCCTGACGGAAGTGGTTCCCGAAGGCTATGCCCCGCTCGAGATTGTCGCCGAACAGTCGAAGTATCAGATCCTCAACAAGAAGAAGGGTGAGATTGCCGTCGAGAAGATGAAGGCCTGTGGTACCGATTACGACCGCATGGTGAACGAACTCGGCGCCGAGAGAACCACCGTGACCGATGTGAACCTCGAAGGCCGTGTGCTGAGCAACTACGGTGTCGAGTCCGACATCATCGGCACCATCCTCGGCATGAAGGAAGGTGAAGTGGCCGGTCCTGTGGCTGGCAACTCCAGCGCTTTCATCGTCAAGAACGTGAAGATCCAAGAGGCTCCCGCCACCACCGACTACAGCAACATCCTCCGCGAAAAGACTTCGCAATTCAACAACCGCGTGTTGAACAACGGCGTGTACAATGCCTTGAGAAACACTGCCAAGATTGAAGACAACAGAGCCAACTTCTATTGATTGGAAGTCGGAAGACTGAAGTCGGAAGACAGAAGAAGGGATGGCCTCGGCCATCCCTTCTTTGTTTTGTGTGGTTGGTAACGTTCTGCTTTTGGCTTTCAACCATCAGAAACCCATCCCGAACCAGTACCAGAACTGGTGTTCCATTTCCTTCCAGGTTTGTCGCGTGGTGGCGGCAAAGTCCTTGGTGTATTGGTTGAGCATCTTGGTGACTTCGTCTTTCTTGCCTTCGTTGAGGAGGGTCATCGCCTTTTTCTCGAGGGTAGGGATCTCTTCCAAGGCTTTCTCTTCGAAGCGGTTGGCGTTGCCCATCAGGACGGGTTTGGTGCGTCCCCACATCACGGTGGCGAGCTTGTTGGCACGGCGGTAGTCCCAGATCCAGGCCTCTTCGCGGTAGCGGAGCTGACCGCATTTGTCGAAGCCCTCGGGCAGGGTGGTGGAGCCGGAGAAGATCGGGATGCGTGGGCTCTGTCCTGGGTTGTCGCAAGCCATCCAGCAGATGGCGCCGATCTCGTCGGGCACCCAGCTGCGGCATTGGATGATGTGATGGTAGCTGCTCCAGGCAACGGCCACGGTGCGTTGGAACTTCACGGTCTCGGGGGCCAGGAAGTTCAAGGTGTTCTGAAGGGTGCCGGTCATCCAGGGGTTGGCGATCGGGCTGATGACGGTGTCTTCCTTGACGCTGCCGTCGTCTTGGCGGCGTTTGGTCACCATCTTGATGTTGCGGGTCATGTCCATGTCGGTGCCTTCGTAGGTGCTGCGGAAGAGCTCCATCACCTTGCGGACGTCGACGTTCTCGTCGGGTTTCACCGAGAAGGGCAGTTCGGGCATGTCGCGGTTGAGGTTTAGCGAGGGGGCCAGCTGGCTGAGGATGAAGAATTCGCGGTCGCTGTAGTTCTTGCCGCCTCCGTAGTCGGCGCGGAAGGCCTTCCAGAACACGAATTCGCCTTCGCCATCCCAGAGGCCGTATTTCTTGGCTACCTTCTCGCAGTTGTCGGAGCAGTAAAAGTCCTTGCTCTTGCGTTCGAGCTTGCCGATGCGGGCGATGTTGGCGCTGACGCCCACCTCGTCGTCGGGGACGCGCTTGGCCGCCCACACGCCGCCGATCTTGTCGGGGCCTTCGCCGAGGATCTCCATCTGCCAGACCTCGTTCTTGTCGGCGATGGTGATGCACTCGCCGCCGTCGCCGTAGCCGTAGTCCTTGACGAGCTGGCCGATGAGCTGGATGGCGTCGCGGGCGTTGTCGCAACGCATCAGGGCCACGCGCTCCAACTCTTCGATCAGGAACATGCCGTTCTTATTTACTAAGGTGTCGGGTCCTGAGAAGGTCGTCTCGCCGATGGCCAACTGCTTCTCGTTGAGGCAAGGGTAGGCCGTGTTGAGGTAGGCGTAGGTGTGTGCAACTTGGGGGATCTCGCCAGCGAGTTCCACCTTGCGGTTGTCGAAGGGGTCTTCGGTGTGCATGGTGCCTTTGTACACCTTGTGCATCTCGCCCTTCTCGTGGTCGGCGGCGGCTTCCCAACGCATCCAGGTGCGGTAGCGGCCGTCGCAGGTGTGCGAGGTGATGACGGAACCGTCGGTAGAGGCGTTCTTGCCCACCATGATGCTGGTGCAGCAGGCGCCTACATACATCTCGTGGTCCTCCTGGGCGTGGACGTTCATGCCGGCCAGCAGGAGGGCGGATAAGAGGAGTGATTTGAATTTGAACATAATCGTCTTGGAATTAATGATTGTCCTTGTTTAGAATCCAAAAATAAGAAAGATATCTTTTGGAAAGAACAAACACTTGAAGTATTTTTGTATGTCCATTTTTTAGTAAACAATCCATTTAAGTTGGGATCATGCCGATGAAACGTATTTGCCTTTGCCTGTTTTCGCTCCTGTTGGTCTCCTGTCTTTTCGGAAACAACCGTGAAGACAAGATTCGTTTTTTGAAACAAGTGGTTTTCCCAGTCATTGAAACCCCTGCGGTGTTTGAGGCTGCGATTGATGAGCGGGACTATCTTGTCTTTGTTGAGCATAGCGACAGCCTCCTCATCGAGGGACATTACATGAAACTGACGGAAACCATGTCCGATACGCTTCCGTTTCGGCTGGAGGCCAGGGGACGTAACGCACGGCTTTACTATAATGGAAAGAAGGAGACTTTTCGTCCACGCATTCGGTCGTTGGACGAGCGGGTTGCCGACGGTTATGCGCGTCTAAGTGTGCTGGGGACCGCTTTCTTCACGATCCATGTCCATGAAGTTCCCGCGTTTCAGGATTTTGAAAACAACCGCTATCGGAAGAACCTGTTCGTGGTTGACGAGATCAGCGACCTCTGTTATGCCCATGTCCCGGGCTTCTGGTCGGAGTTGGGCGATGAGACCGATGCCTTGGACAAGGTTTTCCAGATGGGACGGGCGATCACAGAGACTCCTTTGGATCTTCACCTCGATTTGTTTTTGCCCCAAAACGACACGTTGGAGAAACATCCCTTGGTCATGCTGATTCACGGAGGCGCCTTCTATTTCGGGTCGAAAGACGACGTGTCGATCACGGGGTGGTGCCGTCATCTCGCTTCGCTGGGTTATGTGGCGGCTTCCATCGACTATCGGATCGGCTTCCTTCCTTCGAGGGCCAGCATCGGACGTGCGGGGTATCGTGCCGTGCAGGATGCCCATGCCGCCATGCGTTATTTGGTCGCGCATCAGGACGAATACCGCATCGATACTTCCATGATTTTCGTGGGGGGCGCCAGTGCGGGTGCCATCACGGCATTGAACCTGGCTTTCATGACCAACGAAACCCGGCCGGATTACACCCATGGCGACTTTTTGCGTGAGGAGCTGGGCGACATTGACACCTGTGGCAATGACATCAAGGCCGACTTCCATCTCCATGGCGTCGTCGACATGTGGGGTGCCATGCCCGACACGGCTTTCCTGCGCGACCGGAACATCCCTATCATCGCTTTTCATGGCGATGCCGACAACATTGTTCCTTACGACCATGACTATCCCTTTGGTCTCGCCAGTCCGTTGAACACCCTGTTGGCAGATAGGATGTACGGATCGTCGTGTATCGTGGACCGTGCCCTTAAATTAGGCCATCAGGCGCACCTGGTCACTTTCTCGGGATACAAGCACTCGCCGCACGTAGATCCTGGGACCAAGACATTGAACGACAATTTCTACGTCATTCAGGAAATGATGTCGGATTTCTTCCATGACATTGTGGTGCCTGACAGCCTCGAAGTCGTTGAGGTAAAGGAAAATGCCTGCTATTCCGTGGAGCCGGCCCCCTTGGCGGTCCGTTGGCAGGTGGAGGGAGGCGTCATCTTGTCTTCCAAGGGCAACAACGTTCGGGTGGCGTGGATCCACAATGCGCCGGAACGCTCCATCACGGTCTCTGCCGTCATGCCCTACGGTGTTGGGCTTACCGATACTTTCTATGAGACGGATGATTAAGGAGGGCGCTTTTCATGCGTTGTTTTTTCTGATAAAAGGACCTGTATATCCGAAAATAATCGTATCTTTGAGCGATTTTTGAATGCGTCCCCATGTTTGTAACGATCGGGAAAGCGATTTACCTCAACGTCAAGGAGCGTGACCGTTTCTGAGCACCTGCTTGGAACAAGGCTTTTTATCGTTTTTCATCCTGGAAGAAAATCGTTAAATCGTTGAATTTTAAATCTTTAAATCATATATTATGGAATTACCATTTGCAGAAGCGTGGAAAATCAAGATGGTTGAACCCATCCGCAAATCCACCCGCGAACAACGCGAAAAGTGGCTCGAGGAAGCCCACCAGAACATCTTCATGCTGAAGAGCGACTATGTGTACATCGACCTGCTGACCGACTCCGGCACCGGCGCCATGAGCGACCGGCAGTGGAGTGCGATGATGATGGGCGACGAGAGCTACGGCGGCGCCCGCAGCTTCTACCACATGAAAGACACCATCACGGAGCTCACGGGCTTCAACTACGTCATCCCGACCCACCAGGGCCGCGCCGCCGAGAACGTGCTGTTCTCCTACCTCGTGAAGCCGGGTATGGTGGTTCCGGGCAACGCCCATTTCGACACCACCAAGGGCCACATCGAGAGCCGCAAGGCCTTCGCCATCGACGTCACCGTCGCCGAGGCCTACGACACCCAGCTCGAGGTGCCTTTCAAGGGCAATGTCGATCTCGCCAAGCTGGAGAAGGTGCTGCAAGAGAACAAGGGCAATGTGCCGTTCATGGTCCTTACCGTCACCAACAACACCGTCGGTGGCCAGCCGGTGAGCATGAAGAACATCCGCGAGACCTGCGAGCTCTGCCACAAGTATGGCGTGCCGGTCAACGTGGACAGCGCCCGTTTCATCGAGAACGCCTACTTCATCAAGACCCGCGAGGAAGGCTACGCCGACAAGTCGCTGCGTGAGATTGCCCGCGAGATGTTCAGCTACGCCGACTCCATGACGATGTCGGCCAAGAAGGACGGTCTGGTCAACATGGGCGGTTTCATCGCCACCAACAAGCAGGAGTGGTACGAAGGCGCCAAGCTGTTCTGCATCCCCTTCGAGGGCTTCCTGACCTACGGCGGTATGAACGGCCGCGACATGGACGCCTTGGCCGTCGGTCTGAAAGAGAACATCGAGTTCGAGATGGTCGAGACCCGTATCAAACAGGTGCAGTACCTGGCCGACAAGCTCGACCAGTACGGCATTCCTTACCAGCGTCCTGCCGGTGGCCATGCCATCTTCGTCGATGCCGACAAGGTGCTGACCAACATCCCGAAGGAAGAGTTCCCGGCCCAGACCTTGACCTGCGAGCTCTATCTCGAAGCCGGCATCCGCGCCTGCGAGATCGGCTACGTGTTGGCCGACCGCGACCCGGTCACCCGTGAGAACCGCTTCGGTGGCAACGACTTCGTGCGTCTGTGCATCCCGCGCCGTGTGTACACCAACAACCACATGGACGTGATCGCCGCCGCCCTGAAGAACGTGTATGACCGCCGCCACGAGATCAAACGTGGTCTGGAGATCACCTGGGAGGCCGAGCTGATGCGTCACTTCACCTGCCAGTTCAAGCGTTTGGGATGATTTTCCCGATCACGCTGTTGAAATGTAGAGACGTTTTTCGGAACGTCTCTACTTTTTTTGTTATCTTTGCGCCATGACATCTGCTGCCATCGTAATCGGAATCCTGTATGTGCTGTCGCTGACCACCAGCGTGGTGCCGCTTGCCGTCGGCCTGGAGCCGAAAGGGGAGAGCAGGCCTGCGCGACAGCTCCTGGTGGCTTTGGTCTTTGCCGCCACCCAGGCGTTGATGGCCTTTGCCGGCTACCTGCTGGGCAAGGCGATCAGCTACCTTTTTGGCGATCTGCTCCCGTATCTGGTCTTTGCCATGATGCTCGTTGTGGCGGTCAAGATGATTGTCGATTCGATGAAGGTGCTGAAAGCCAAGCGGTTGTATTCGTTTACTTCCAACTGGGGCTACCTGCTGCTGGGGATCCTGTCTGCCATGAACACCTTCCTCTTGGGAATCTGCGGCGAGGGATACCTGCCTTTTGGCAACGGATTCTTCCTGGCCGTGGCGGCGGCGGGCTTCCTGTGGTCTTGGCTGTGGATCCGGGTGCCCTATGCTCCCAAGATGCTTCGCACCACAAGCTTCGTCGAGTTCTCGGGGGCGGTGTTCTTGGCGGTGATCGCCATCCTCTATCTGTTCACCGATTTGGTGAGGTGAGCGGTGCGCATTTGGTTTTTAGATAATAGTGAATCACCCTTGGCGGCACAGGCTAGCCCTGGGACCATACAAAAGGATCATGAAAAAGTACATTGTATTAATCGGACTCGTTTTCTGGATGCTGGTGGGACGGGCACAGGCTCCAGCAGGTTATTATAGTTCGGCCGAGGGTTTGAGCGGCCAAGCCTTGAAGGAGGCCTTGCATGAAATCATCGATGGGCATACCACCCATTCGTACGGCGATCTGTGGAACGCCTTCTGGAGCACCGACAACAAGGGCAATGGTGTTGTGTGGGACATGTATTCGGACATCCCGGGTGGCACCCCGCCCTATACGTTTTCAATGGGCGTGGACCAATGCGGCAGCGATGGCTGCAACAACACGGAGGGCACATGCTACAACCGTGAGCACTCCTGGCCCCAGAGTTGGTTCAACAAGCAGAGCACCCCTCGCACGGATCTGCACCATATCTTTCCGACGGACTGCCAGGTCAACCACGACCGGGGCGACCATCCCTACGGGGAGGTCCGGTCGGGTACCACCTTCCAAAACGGTTCCAAGTTGGGGACTTGCAAGACCCCGGGTTATACAGGGACTGTGTTCGAGCCCATCGACGCGTACAAGGGTGACTTTGCCCGGGCCTATTTTTACATGAGCGTCCGTTACTATGGAGAAGATGCTGGCTGGAAGACGACCGACATGACCGACAAGTCGGAGATCAAGCCTTGGGCCATGGCCATGCTGCTTCGTTGGAACAAGTTGGATCCTGTGAGCCAAAAGGAGATTGACCGCAACAATGTGATTTACAACGACTATCAGGATAACCGAAACCCCTTCATTGACCATCCGGAGTATGCCGACATGATCTGGGATCCCTCGTGGTCGGTCGACGAAGTCGCTCTTCCGGTAGCGGCGGAATGGATGGTTGTGTATGACTTGAGTGGACGAAAGTTGATTCAATCCAACGTCAGTAACGAGCAGGATGCCACGATGAAACTGAAAAACGAATTGAAACGTGGTTGCTACCTGTTGATGTTGTTGGATGGAAATCGGGTGGTTGTACGCAGGAAATTGTTGGTAAATTAAAAATAAATAGCTAATTTTGCGGGCAAATAAATTTGCTAAACCGCAATATGATGATAAGCTTCTTCCAATCTGGAAATCAGCGTGTTATAGCCGTTGATGCTGTATCAGAACTTTCTTCCGAATCACTTTCCCGTTTGTCGTGGCTTTTCGGCAAGGCCACTTTGGTCAAGACCAAGACGGTCAAAGGCTATTTCATCGGCCCACGTCGTGAGATGATCACGCCATGGAGCACCAACGCCGTCGAGATCGCCCAGAACATGGGTGTGGAGGGCATCGTCCGTATCGAGGAATTCCACGAAGTGGCGTCCAAAGACGCTGCATTCGACCCGATGTTGCAGGCGATGTACCACAACCTCGACCAAAAGGTGTTCACCGTGAACCGTAAGCCCGAACCCTTGCGCCATATCGACGACATCCGTGCCTACAACCAACAGGAGGGCCTCGCCTTGAGCGAAGAGGAGATCGTCTATCTGGAGGGGATTGCCCAAAAGATCGGCCGCAAGCTGACCGACAGCGAGGTGTACGGCTTTGCCCAGGTCAACTCGGAGCACTGCCGCCACAAGATCTTCAACGGCACGTTCATCATCGACGGGCAGAAGAAGGGGAGTTCCCTCTTTGCCTTGATCAAGAGGACGTCCAAGGAGCATCCCAACAAGCTGGTCTCCGCCTACAAGGACAACGTGGCGTTCATCCTCGGTCCCAAGGTGGATCAGTTTGCCCCCAAGGGCCAGTGTGGACCGGACTATTTCCAAATCAAGCCGATCGACACCATCCTCTCGCTCAAAGCGGAGACACATAACTTCCCGACTACGGTGGAGCCTTTCAATGGTGCCGCTACCGGTACGGGAGGGGAGATCCGCGACCGTCTGGCCGGAGGCCAGGGCAGTCTGCCGCTGGCGGGCACCGCGGTCTACATGACTTCCTATCCCCGCACCGAGGACAACCGTCCGTGGGAGCAGGGTGCCGAGCCTCGCAAGTGGCTGTACCAGACCCCAGAGGAGATCCTCATCAAGGCCTCCAACGGCGCCTCCGACTTCGGAAACAAGTTCGGACAGCCCTTGATCAACGGCAGCGTGCTGACCTTCGAACACCAGGAGCAGCAGACCCTGGGCTACGACAAGGTGATCATGCTGGCGGGAGGCATCGGCTTTGCCAAGGCAGCCGATGCAAAGAAGCTGAAGCCGGAACCGGGCGACATCATCGTGGTGCTCGGCGGCGACAACTACCGTATCGGCATGGGCGGCGGCGCCGTCTCCAGCGTGGATACAGGACAATACAGCAACGCCATCGAACTCAACGCCGTGCAGCGGGCCAACCCTGAGATGCAGAAACGCGTCAGCAACGTCATCCGGGCCATGGCCGAGATGGGCAAGAACCCCATCCGCAGCATCCACGACCACGGGGCAGGCGGCCATCTGAACTGCCTGTCGGAGTTGATTGAAGACGCGGGCGGCGTGGTCTATGTGGACAACCTGCCTGTGGGCGACCCGACCCTCTCCGACAAGGAGATCATCGGCAACGAGTCGCAGGAGCGCATGGGACTGCTGGTGCGGAAGAAAGACCTGGAGCTGATCCGCAAGACCGCCGAACGCGAGCGTGCCCCGTATTACGAGGTAGGCGAGGTGACCGGCGACGAACGCCTGCGTTTTGTCCGCAAGGAAGGCGAGGCACCCATCGACCTGGCCCTCTCCGACTTCTTCGGAAGCGCCCCCAAGACGGTGCTTCACGATACCAGCAAGCCGTATCGTTTCAAGAAGATAAGCTATACCAAGAGAGACTTCCATAAATACCTGGAGCGCGTGCTGCAGCTGGAAGCCGTGGCCTGCAAGGACTGGTTGACCAACAAGGTGGACCGTTCCGTGACCGGCCGTGTGGCCCAGCAGCAGACCGTGGGTGAGATCCAGCTGCCTTTGAGCAACCTCGGCGTCAGCGCCCTCGACTACAACGGCGTGCGCGGCCTCGCCACGGCCTTGGGGCATGCCTCCATCCCGGCCTTGATCGACCCGGCCGCCGGTTCCCGGCTGGCCGTCTCCGAGGCCCTGACCAACCTGGTGTGGGCACCGATCGAAGGCCAACTCTCCGGGGTGTCGTTGAGCGCCAACTGGATGTGGCCTGCCAAGCAGGAAGGCGAGACGGCCCGCCTGTATGAGGCGGTGAAGGCCCTGAGCGACTATTGTGTCGCCTTGGGCGTCAACGTGCCTACCGGCAAGGACTCCCTGTCGATGACCCAGAAATATCCCGACGGTGGCAAGGTGGTGGCCCCCGGCACCGTCATCGTCTCCGCCGCCGGCGAGGTGAGCAACCTCCGCAAGACCGTGCGTCCGGTGATGAAAGGCAACATGGCCACCGAGTTGCTTTACATCGACTTCTCCAAAGACGGCTTCGAGTTGGGTGGCAGCAGCTTCGCCCAGGCGGTCAACGCCATCGGGCAGCACACCCCTAACGTGCAAAGCCCCGCTTATTTCAAGCGTGCTTTCAACGCACTGCAGCAGCTGATCGTCGAGGACCTCGTCCTGGCCGGCCACGATATCTCGGCAGGCGGTCTGATCACCACCTTGCTGGAGATGAACTTCGCCAACACCGAATACGGCATGGAGATCGACCTCAAGGACTTCGACAAGGAAGACTTCACCTCGGTGCTGTTCTGTGAGAAGCCCTCGGTGGTGATCCAAGTGGCGAGCGACGGCGCTGCCCGCAAGCGGCTGCGTGCCCTCGGCGTCAGCTACAAGGTCATCGGCAGGCCGTGTGTCAAGCGTCAGCTGACGATCCGTCACGACGGGCACGACCATCTCTTCGATATCGACGCCCTGCGCGACGTCTGGTTCAAGTCTTCGTACCTGCTCGACCGCAAGCAGAGTGGGGAGCGCAAGGCCTTGGAGCGTTTCCAGAACTACAAGCGCCAGTACCTGCACTATAGCTTCGGCCATGACTTCACGGGCAAGGCCAAGGACCTCGGCATCCGCATGAACCGTCGCAGCAAGTCCGGCATCAACGCTGCCATCATCCGTGAGAAGGGCTGCCAGTGCGACCGTGAGATGGCCTACGCCCTCTACCTGGCCGGCTTCGATGTCAAGGACGTCACCATGACCGACCTGAGCAGCGGTCGTGAGGACCTCAGCGACGTCAACATGATCGTGTTCGTGGGAGGCTTCTCCAACTCCGACGTGCTGGGCTCCGCCAAGGGCTGGGCCGGCGCCTTCCTCTACAACGAGAAGGCGAAGCAAGCCCTCGACCGTTTCTACGCCCGTGAGGACACCCTGAGTCTCGGCGTGTGCAACGGCTGTCAGCTGATGATGGAACTGGGCCTGATCTATCCCGATCATGAGGAGCATCCCATCATGAAACACAACGACTCGCACAAGTTCGAGTCGGCCTTCCTGAACGTGGAGATCGCCCAAAACGAGAGTGTGATGCTCAAGTCGCTCTCGGGCCGCCGTCTCGGCGTGTGGGTGGCCCACGGCGAAGGCAAGTTCTATTTCCCCTATTACCGCGACAAGTACAAGATCGTGATGACCTACGGACAGGAGTGGTATCCGGGCAATCCCAACGGCAGCGACTGGTCGGTGGCGGGCATCTGCTCCAACGACGGACGCCATCTGGCCATGATGCCCCATCTGGAGCGGGCCTTCCTGCCCTGGCAGTGGGCCTATTATCCCGACGACCGCAAGGACGACGAGGTGGCTCCCTGGATCGAGGCTTTCGTGAACGCGCGCCGGTGGGTCGAAACCATCAAAAACAAAAGTATCTGAACAATCATGCTGAATAAAGAAAACGTTATAGAAGTCCTGAAGGACGTCATCTATTTCCCCAAAGGAGACAACATTATTGCCCTCAACATGGTGGAGAACCTCATGGTGAACGAAGCGGAGATCCGTTTCGACTTGATCGTTGAACATCGCGACGATCCAAAGAACGAGATCCTGGTCAACGCTGCCAACCGCACGTTGAAAGGCGTGTTCGGTGAGGTGAATGTCGATATTAAAGTGAAAGAAGCCGAGACGGCCCTCTCGAAGGTAAAGCACATCATCGCCGTGGCCTCCGGAAAAGGCGGCGTGGGCAAGTCGACCGTGGCTGCCAACCTGGCCATCGCCTTGGCTCGTGCCAACCAGCGTGTGGCGTTGGTGGATGCCGACATCTACGGCCCTTCGGTGCCCATGATGTTTGGCGTCGACGAGCAGCCCGCCTGCTTTGAGCGCGACGGCAAGACCGTGATGATGCCCATCGAGAAATACGGCATCAAGCTGCTCTCCATCGGTTTCTTCGTCGATACCGACCGGCCCCTGATCTGGCGCGGTCCCATGGCTACCAGTGCCCTCAACCAGCTGATGAACGACACCCTTTGGGGCGAGATCGACTGGATGGTGGTCGACATGCCTCCCGGGACGGGCGACATCCAGCTTACTTTGGCGCAGCAGTACGACGTGACGGGAACGGTCATCGTGACGACCCCCCAGCAGGTGGCCTTCGCCGACGTGCTCCGTGCCGCCATGATGTTCCGTGAAGAAGCCCTGCAGATCCCGATCTACGGCTTGGTGGAGAACATGGCCTATTTCACGCCTTCCGACCAGCCCGAGAAGAAATACTATATCTTTGGCAAGGAGACCGGCAAACGCTTTGCCGAGCAGCTTGGCGTGCCGTTGCTGGGCCAGATCCCCATCGTCGAGAAGATTGCCGAATGCGGCGACCATGGCACGCCCCTTGCATTGGATGCCGAGTCGCCGGTGACGAAGGCCTTCGACGCCATCGCCCAGGCGGTCATCAACCATTGATCATTTGTAGCAACACTGGCTATGGAAAAAGAACTAATCGAGAAAAGAGTCAAGAACATCTTGGAGCAGGTGCGTCCTTATCTTCAACAGGATGGCGGTGATGTGAATTTTGTGGAACTCACCGACGACATGACGGTGTTGGTGGAGTTGACGGGTGCCTGTGGCAGCTGCCCCTATAGCACCATGACCCTGAAGAACGGCATCGAGAGCGTCATGAAGAAGTCCATCCCTGAGATTAAGGCGGTGGAGCAGGTGCGTGACGATTCCGTAACCGAATGATCCCATGAGACGCGTCGGCTTGGTCTTCGCCCTGTTGTTGGCTGTGTGCTGTGGCTTTGCCCAGGACGCGGAGACCGCACGTTATGAGGTGGCCCGCTGGGGAAAGGACCAGGGGTGCCGCTTCGTCTCGTTCGCCCAGGCGGGCGGGATGATGGTGAGCGAGACCGACCAGACCGACGACGACAAGAACCGGCTGTGGGACTTCATCACCCTCGACAGCAGCCTCTATGAGCTGCGTAGCGACCGGATCCCACTGCCTGCCAAGATGCGGCTGCTCGACGCCCAGAGCAGTGGGCGATGGGCGGCTTTCCTGTTTGTCAACGACAAGGCCGGACGGTCCGACTCCGTTCCCTACTACTTGGTGGCCTATAACCGCCAGGAACGCACGTTCAGCACCTTTGCCGACCGCCTGCCCGAGAAGAGCGTGCCCCTGTCGATGGCGATGGTCGACGGTAGCCTGATGATCCCGGTGAACAACAAGGATGGCCATGGCTTCCTGTTGCATTGCGACCTCGACAGCCACCAGCAGCGTGCCATCCTTCCCGAGATGACGAACGACTATGTGCTGTTCCAATGTGCTGCCGACGAGCGGGAACAGGTGTTTGTGGTGGCCGCCCGCGAATATGTGGAGAAACGTTACAAGGCTACCGCTTTCATGGTGTATTCGCGGGCGGGCCTGCTGACCCAGCGTCACCGTTTCGACAACGGGGAGAGCGCCGCCCTCGGCCGGATGTGCTTCGACTTCGATGCGGCGCATCGGCTGACCGTCTATGCCACCTTGGAGCGTGATAACAACAAGAAGGTCGACGTGGAGGGCGTCACCGACGACTTCAGTCGCATCGCGGTCGGCGTCACCTGGATCAAGTTCGCCTCGGAGGGGGTGCAGACCCGCACCTACCTCTTCAAGGACCTCCCCGACATCGACCAGGCACTTACCGCCTCCGACCGCCTCAAGGTACGTGAGGAGCAGCTGAAGCTGCAACGGGGAAAGAAGAAAGAGAAAGGCGAGGTCGCCTTCCAGTTCCTGACCCCACGGCTGGTTCGTTATGGCGACCGGGCGGTGTTCGCCGCCGAGGCCTTCATGCCCGTGTTCCACACCGAGACCCGTTTCGACTATGGCTTCTATGGCACCTATCCGCGTTACTACACCGTGTTCGACGGCTATCACTTCTTCAGCGAGGTGCTGCTCGCCTTCGACGACGAGGGAGGACTGTCGTGGCATGCCTCGTTGCGTTTCGACAACGACCTCACCGACGACCTGACTCCGCATGCCGCGGAGCTGGTCAGTCACGACGAGTTGGTGGTGGTGTCGCCCAGCCATCAGGTCTTGCGCTATTCGGTGTTCGACCACGACGGCACGGTGTTGCTCAACCAGCAGCACACGGAGCTCGACTTCCTGTTGGGTGCCGACACCTTCGAAGACGAATACTACGCCGGCGTCCTGCCTTGGTTTGGCGACCGTTTTGTGGTACACGGCTGCCAGATCCTTCAGAACGGGGTGTTGCGTTCCCCGCACAGGACGGTGTTTTACGTGCAGAAAGTGAAGTACGAGTGAGGTGGTTAAGCTATCTTCGGTATCGGTTTCGGCGCAAGAACGCCTTCCAGCTCCATTCCCCTTTCGTTTATAGGCTTTATACGGAGGTGATTCGGGCCAAGGGCCATGGTGTGCGGGATGTTTCGGGAGCGCTAGGCACTTCGGTTCCACAGGATGCTAGCGCATGGGCTGCGTTGGGGATTCAAAGCAAGGTGACGGTGCCGCTGGATCAGTTGTTGGACCGTTATTTGGCCTGCCGGCGTCAGGACACGGTGTTTGTGGCGAAAGACCCCCATCGGGATCGAAATAATGAGGCGCTTTGGGATACGATTTGCAGGCATCCCGACGTTACGTTGACGATTGACCTGTTTCGAGAGGGATGGGTGTTTTATCGGGAAGGCATGGAGAAGCAGCATTATGTTTTGAAAGCTTGATTTTTAAATCTTTGAATCTTTGAATCTTAAATCTTTGAATCTCTTGTTATGAAGAATGTGACTTATACAAAGACAGGTGACCGCGGTGAGACTTCCTTGATTGGAGGCAAGCGGGTCCCGAAATATGACGACCGTGTGGAAGCTTACGGCACGGTGGATGAGTTGAGTGCCGTCATCGGGGTGTTGAACGACTTGGAGGGGGTGCCTGAGGCGGTGAAAGAGACGTTGGGGGTGATCCAGAACAAGCTGTTCACGCTGGAGTCGCATTTTGCCTTGGACCGTTCCTCGGAGGTCAGCAAGATGATTCCGGCGTTGTTGGACGACGACGTGCAGTTCCTGGAGCGCCACATCGACGTGATGAATGAGCAGCTTCCCGAGCTACGGTCGTTTGTGATCCCTGGAGGCAACTTGCGCGCTTCGGTGAGCCATGTGTGCCGTACCGTCTGTCGTCGGGCGGAGCGTCAGGGTTGGCGGCTGGCCTCGCATGAAGAGGTGGATGACGTCGATTTGCGGTATCTCAATCGGTTGTCGGATTATTTCTTTGTGTTGGCGAGGTATTTCGATTTTCTTTCCAATGGCAATGAAACCTATTGGGACACAAAGAGTTAAATATTGAAAAAATATTTTACAAAAACCCTTGACAATTTGATTAGATGGTGTAATTTTGCACCCTCAAATTAAAGACCGAAAAATATGTATTGGACACTTGAATTGGCCTCCAAACTGGAAGACGCTCCCTGGCCGGCAACACGAGATGAGCTCCTTGATTGGGCATTGCGTACTGGAGCACCGCAAGAAGTGATCGAGAACCTTCAGGAGATCGAGGATGAAGGTGACGTTTACGAACGCATTGAAGACCTTTGGCCCGACTATCCCACGAAGGATGACTTTTTCTTCCACGAAGATGAGTACTAAACAACTGATAATTAGTTGAATAAATAAAAGACCCTCGATTATTTTGAGGGTCTTTTATTATCTATCATGTTCTATTTGAAATAGTTTACTTATTTTTGTGTTTGAACAAAAGCAATAAAAATGGATTTCAAGCCTTCGTATTTTATTATGACCATTCGAAAATTTGCGGAACACTATTCAATGTCCTGCAAGCAGGCTTATCAGTATTTGAAGCGGTTTTCGGGTATTGCTTTCCTGGATGAGTGCTTTGAGGCGGAACATACGCTTTCGTTTGATGATGCCGTTGAGGACTTGACACGCGTCTGTCAACAACATGGAGGATATCTGAGGTATGCTTAAGCTTTATCACGGATCGGATGTCACTATTGACAAGATAGATTTGTCGAAAGGCCATATCAATAAGGATTTTGGCAAGGGTTTCTACTTGACTTCATTATTGAGTCAGGCAAAGGAGATGGCCAAAAGAAAGGCACGTCAAACATTGGACGCTCAGGAGGTTGTTACAGCGTTTCTTTTTGACGAGAAGGTGTTGACCTCTGGAGAGTTGAAAGTCAAAGTATTTTCAGAAGTGAGCGAGGAATGGGCCATGTTCATTCTTCAAAACAGGAGGGCATCACGGACAGGGTTTCGTCATGACTATGACATTGTGGTTGGTCCGATTGCTGATGATGGTGTTGTCCAGCAGTTGGATTTGTTTGAGATGGGTATTATTACGCTACCGCAATTGGTTGAGGCTTTGCGTTACAGGGACCTCAACAACCAGTATTATTTCGGCACAGAGCAAGCTATAGCAAAACTGATAAAGATATGAACAAGAAACAGATTTTCATAACCGACTATCTTTATGCTGAATTGGTGAAGCTGATTATGCAATATCGGCATTTGCCTTTTCAGGAAGCCCTTGACTTGCTTTACACCTCAGCTTTGTATGACAAGATAGCTGATTTGGAGACGGGGCTATACCTTCAGAGCCCCGACTACAATTATGAGTTGCTTGACGAGGAGTTGGCTTGCGGTGTGAATTAAGACGGCCAATTAAGTACTCGGGAAGCCGCTGTTTCCAAGTCAAGGGAATGTCACCTTGTAAGACTGCTCCGTCATGTCTAGGCAGTCCACCAGGATCACCCCCGCCACCTCGCAGACTTCCTTCAACCTTGTGTGGCCGACAATCTTTGAATGAGGATTTCATAAAAGATTTCATAAAAGACTTCATAAAAGAAAACAGAAAACAAATAACTGAACGTCAAGAAGATATATTGTTTATGATTGCCAAAGATGGCACGATGACTTCACAAAAGATTTCACAAAAGACAGGCGTGACGCAACGTACTATATTGAATGATTTGAACAAATTACTATCCATGGGTATTATTGCCCGTGAAGGAGGTCGTAAGAATGGGCATTGGGTGGTAGTTACTAAATAACGTTCAAGACTAGGACTTGATATAACTCTTTTCCCTGTGGAAGATTAATACTAAATGACAATTTGAATCAACCTCGATATCAGAATTGAATCACAATTAAGATATGTGATGCAAAAAAATGTAATTTAATGTAAATTAAGGCTAACCTAAAGTTGTACATAGCGCCCGTAACTTACTGGTTTTCAAGGTTCTTCCTTTTCTTCCACGAAGATGAGTACTAATTAGTAACTAACTGAAAATCAGTTAAATAAAGAAGACTCTTAGGTTAACTAAGGGTCTTTTTTTATGCCATTTTTGGCCGATTTTGGGCCTTTTTTCGCCAAAAGTTAACCTAAATTGTACATAAATTCCTTTTTTTCTAAGAAGATGAATAGTAGGTTTTCTGGAACGTAAATTGTTGGTAATGAATTAATTTAATGCCAATAGTTAGGTTAACTTATTATTCGATGGCTTTCAGCAAGTAATTGGCATTTTTCGGATATTGCCTATTATTTGTGATAATAATAAAAAATATCTGAATAGCTCTTTTGTATCATTGGGTTATTGAATCAACCCAATCACTTTCTCGATGAAAGTCTCGGTCAAGGCAATCCGGGGCTCGGTGTCCTCCTTGGTGGCGTAATATGTGCAATTGTAATCGCATTTTTCACGCAGTGTCTGAAGTTGCGAATAGAAAGCCCCTTCTTCCTTGGATAAAATACCAGTCTTGACATAATACTGATGAAGCATTACCACGGCCCCCTGATGGGTTCCAACGGGATGCTCGTCGTTGATCAGCAAGGCACTCACCGCGTGGAACGCCGCATAGTACAGTCTATTGGCTATATTATCCCAAAGGCCAGCCTGGCGAAGAACCTCAATCTCTGCAAAAGTTCTTCGAGCTTTCTCAACCTCCAAGCCGACGATGATCTTCCTTTCTTCTTTGTTTATGCTCATACCAATAGGATTTTGTCTTGTTCAACATTCTTATAATAGGGTAAAAAGCGCAAGGCATCCCATTCCTCCTGTGAATAGGTTTGTACGCTGAAGTATTCGCCTAAATCAAATCCAAGCTCCATGATGGGATAGGCAATGTTCTGGAAATCCTCTGCTTTCTGCGGTCGGTTGAGCAGAATAAGCAGATCCCAATCCGAATCCTCATGGTAATCCCCACGGGCACGCGAACCATAAAGCAACAGGTGCGCGTCTTTAGGCAGGATTTGTTTGCCCAGCTGCTGGATCTGGAAAAGAATGTCAGTGTGACTCATGGCGTTATCTAGTTTGCAATCGCAAAGGTAATAAAAAACCTTGAAATGTAGAGAATAGACCTACTTTTAAATTGTTCCGAATGGAATCTTTGTTGATGGTAAAAGTGTGATTAGATTTCAAATACTTTTCCTGTGTCAAAAGATAAGTGCTCTCCGAGCGAAACATAGCCCAGTTGGTTTGAAAGGCACCTCGTGTGGCCGATGATGCCGTCGATGTTACGGTGGGAATGACCGTAAATCCAATAATCTATCGGGCTGTTGGCAATAAAGTCGAATAACTCTACAGTGAAGGCCCCATTGATGGTGCTGCCTTTAAATACGGGATCTGTCAGCAACTCGGATGGAACATGATGGGTGGCAACGACGATGTGTTTGGCCTTGCTTTCTGAAACCGCCTTCTTTAGGAAGTTAAAGCAACGTTCATGCTCCTCGTTGAATCGGTTGAAATCCAATCGCTTTCCGCTTGCCATGATGCGGTAGAAGTCGGAAACGGAGCGTTCTGTCATGTACGCATTCTGAATTGGTATTTTCGACCATAAAGTTGTGGCTATCAGGTCTATTTCATCAGATAGAGGAACGACAGCGTTGTAGCGGCAATGCACATTTTGCCGAATTGCCAAATCCCAGCCATCGGTCATTGTGTCGATGTCGAAGTACCTGTAAAACTCATGGTTCCCGGGAACTACGATGACTTGTCGATAATTCTTTGATGCCCAGTCCCAGAACGGGTGTTTCGAATAATTGTCATCGCTGAGGTAGCCGACGTCTCCCGCTAACACCAACACATCGCCTGTCACTTGCAAAGGATGGGCTTTCAACCACGAGCTGTTGTCGTGGAATTCCAAATGTAAATCGGATGCATACTGTATTTTCATGGTTTCTTCTCTTTTACAAACGTTTCTTATCATGCTTCATAATAGTTTTATTGCCATTTTTATATCCGACATTGTAACATGTTTTGAACGTATATCACCTATAAGTATCAAGAAATAGCAAAATGTTTCACTTTGAAAGATTTTTTTCTCAAAAATGAAACATTCCTACTTGAAATGCTACTTATAGGGTGAAGTTAAACCCAAACAATGATTACTATGAATAGGATTACACAACCAATTATCAACAGTGTGCTTCACGGAACTCTTGAAAACGACCGATGTGTTGATGACCAATCATTCGCTCTTTTGTTGGAAATACAGAAAACACTCTCTGTTTTTGAGCCCATTGAAGACGACGAAGTGCGAAAAATATGGCTGGAGATACCACGAGGTACAGCGGAAGAATGGAAGGCTTTTGATGATGAGCGCAGTGGATGCTACGATGACGAGGATGACGACCTAGCCAGTTATCAGGAGGCGCTGGAAGAAGAATTCCCTCGTGAAACACAATGGCTGTTTCTTGTCACTTCAACCTATCGTGAAAATACCTTTCTGAGAATCTCGGACAGAGTCCATCGTTATGTCGTTTTCAGCAATAGGGCTCTTGACGAAAAGGCATATCCGATGAATATGACATGGCTTTTTGAGCCGTTGCTTAAGTTGGTTAAGGATCGAGTGGCTCAAATTGCGAAAGACCCCGACGCCTACAACCGATATATAGAAGAAAACGTGCCTTATCGGCAACGTTCGGGTCGGATCAAAAGCAAGGAATTGAACAGGATCATTCCAGAAAGAAAGATGCAGGTCGAGAATCGAGAGCGATGCATTCAAGTCATGAGGGAATTGATAAAAAGAGAAAAAATATATGAATCAGTCAAAAGCAAAACCTCCATTGATTGGGATGGTTTAGGAGTCCCTGTTCCTTTCGAAACGATGTCTATCCGCAGATTTTGCAAATATTATCGTATTGCTGATACTCTATTCTGGTCAAAGTCCGATTATTTACGAGCAAAAAAGGCTGTCAATATTGAGGATGACGTTGAATATTACGTCCATCACGGTCTTCACCATAAGTTGGAGGAATGTGACTTAGATAGTGAGAAGGAATTTGAACAGTTCGCGCAGGATCATTATGGGGAACTGGGGCTTTCAAGAATGAACGTGGGCGCGACCAACTATTATGCTGGCGGCAAGTGGATTATTACTTTCGGCATCAGTTATTCGGCATACGCTGATGAAGGATTGAGGATAGCGATGGCACTATACGAAACCGGCGCGCCATTTGTTTTCTACGATGCTGAGAATCTGCTGCATATCCTTGAGGAATCGGGAACGGTTCGCATTTCTCCGTTTATCTTTCATGACTATCTAAAGGGTGGCGATGACGAGGGCGTAATAAGACTGCCGTATGAGGAAGACTGTGACAAGGAGGAGGAGTTAACGCATGGACAATACGATGAAATCGTAAAACTTGCCGATTGGGAGCCGGATGTTCAACTGAAGTTGGATAAACCAATTCCACTGGACGATTCAGTTTATGACTTGATTCGTGATATGGCAGATAAGCCCATGACACTCAGTGAAATTAGGTTTCGTATTGAGAATAAGTATGACACTTATCTAGCGGTAGCGAGAAGAGATGGTTATGAAGGTTACTACTACATGGCTCCATTTAGGAACGAACATCTGTCGGCGGATAAATGTGAGCGTTTTTTCCCGACATTCAACGAGGCGATGAGGGCGCTGATATTGAATATTGAAGTGAGATAGGTTAATGAACACATTGTTACTCTCAAAAAGGAATAAATGGTTATTTTATGTATAGAATTCAGGTAATAAGTGGTTATTTTTATGATGATATTTTTGGAATAAGTGGTTTTATCTTCAGGTGCTGCCTTTGGAAATCAAGTCGGGTAAGGACTACACGGAGCACAGTGCCCTAACCAAGTTCCTGGAGAGCCCGGAATACGGTATAGAAAAGGCCATGGTTTTTTCAAATGAAAGACGGATTTATCAAAAGAAGGGTGTCACGTATCTGCCCATTTATTATTGTATGTTCATTCCTAAGGATGCGACCGACACGGACGCCGTAATATTACCTGAATTGGAAACGGTCTAAGCATATCCTATATTCATGTTTCTCAAGGAAGTTTAATGTAAATTAAAGCTAACCTGAAGTTGTACATAGCGCCCGTAACTAGTTGGTTTTCAGGGTTATTCCTTTTCTTCCACGAAGATGAGTACTAATTAGCAACTAACTGAAAATCAGTTAAATAAAGAAGATCCTTAGGTTAACTAAGGGTCTTTTTTTATGCCATTTTTGGCCGATTTTGGGCCTTTTTTTTCGCCCTAAGTTAACCTAAAGTTGTGCATAATTACTCCTTCTTTTCTAAGAAGATGAATAGTAAAAAAGCGGAGTTAGAAAGTGAAAAACACAACAAGGACTTGTTCAGGCAACAATCAGTTCCTTGCCAAGTTTGTGAATGAAGTCCATGATTTCCTTCTCACGTGCTTTGGAGGGTTTCTTGAAGCCGTTGATGTAGTTGCGAAGAAGTGTTGGGTTCAAGCCCATCAAACGGGCGAATTCGGCAACGTTGATTTCTTTGTGTGTCAAGAAAAAACGTTGCATGGCACTTGGCTCAGCGTCATCGTATGCAAAACTTTCAAAGCTGATGTCCTCATCCAATCCACGCCAATGAATTCCGCCCATACCAAATGTGTATTGGTTGCGTTCTTCATTGCTGGCTTCCTTTAGCCTGGGATACCAAAGCAGTGATTGCTTGTATTCTTTTCCGGTTTCGTCTTTGCCATAAATGTAATCACTGTCAAACCAAATCTCTATGATCCTCATATCTCTTCCTCCTAAATTATTCAAAGTATTCTTTCCACCGTTTAATGATAATATCGGCATTTTCGTCAATTGCATTTTTAATCTTTTTGAAGTCATTGGCTTTAATGCCCTGCTTTTCAAAAAGTTCAAACTCGGCTCCATTCCAAATGAATTTGGCCATTCCTCCATTGCCCTCAACATGGACATGCAAAGGCTCATGCTCTCTGCTATAGAAAAAGAAGGAAAAACCCGAAAAACGAAATATCTCTGGCATACTATTATTGTTTTTGATGGTTACTACGCTGCAAAGATAGGTATTATTTTCGATACCCGCAACCGTTGGTGTTTTTTTTAATAGTGAATATCTGCCAAAGCTAAGAACATGTCACCCTGTATGACTGCTCCACCGAATCCAGGCAGTCCACCAGGATCACCCCCGCCACCTCGCAAACCTCCTTCACCCTAGTATGGCCGACAATCTGTTTGACGGATGTCCCGTCGTAAAGGTTGTTCATACTATGAAAAAAACGTACTTTTGTGGCCGTTAATGCTCTCTATCGCAGGTCTTACTATTATTGGAACCTATGGAAAAACTTGAAAAAGCAACGAGAAAGTGGTGGTTTTTCGTTCTATTGTTGACGGCACAATCCGTCTTGTTACCTATCGTCAGCAGGAACTTTGATCCTCAGGGCGTTCAAAGGATGGTTTC
>JAEEGK010000529.1_pt1 | contig 95316 bp, 70 predicted proteins | sample 8958771 | NCBI WGS metagenome assembly JAEEGK01 (sample SAMN16246547, study PRJNA631951) | gut metagenome | biome: gut microbiome; feature: rumen; material: SC-attached | host: Bos | place: Iran: Karaj | collected 2018-10 | reverse complement strand
ATTCCGCTCTATTCGTCTCGGCTTTTTCTTTTTCAGGTAGCTTTCACCAACGCCCCCATGGGTCGTAGGTTCTTGCGCTCCAGTAGGTGCTCAGGCGCAGGCGGAACAAGCCCATCCTGAAGCGCAGAAATCCCGCGAGTCGAAAGACTTACGGGATTTTTTTTATTGCTGCTCAGGGAATAGCTGGCAGAATAGCTTGCGCAGTGCTGCGTTGTCATCAATGATGTCCTGTAGCTGTCTTAGACGTTGTGCATTGGGGGAGTCTTCGAACCACAAGTGCAGGTAACCATTACGGCCGTATTTCTCGCGAAGATGTGACACCATACGTTGGAAGTGCTCCTCGCGACTCAGCTCCGGGTAATGGTCAATGCCATACTGAATGGTTCTGCGTATGATGGTGTCTGCATCAATGAAACGGTCTGCCTCTGCTACGATGCGCCCATAGATGCTGCGTGGCTCATGTCCGGACGAGGCACGATGGTCCTCGGCAGCATCGGCCATAAGGCTGATCTCGTCTGCTGTAAACCATTGTCGTAACATCTTGTCAGAGCGGATAATACGTGCCGACACTTCATGGTGATGCTCACGTCCCTCGCACAGTCCTGTGTCATGATAGGCTGCTATTACGTAGGCCATCTGGGGGTTAACGCCCAACTTCTCTGCCAGTTGCATGCTTTGCCGGATCACCATCAGTACATGGTCGCGCTGGTGCGCCTTATCGAAACTGTCATACAAGGGTATGATATCCTGTTCCACGTATCCTCGGATTTGTGGATTAATGGAGGCTAAGAGGTCTTCTATGTTGTCTGGCTTGTTCATGTGAATGAATATAATCGGATGTAAAAGTACCAAAATTCTTCACGTTATCACTTTCTTCTTGCCAAGATTATGCAGAAAGTTTAACATTTTTGTATATTTGTACCCACGAACATTAATCCGCGACTAATATATCCGATGAAAACTCTTTTATTTGCCACGATACTATTTTTCTTCGCAATAACAGGAAGGGGAGAAGAGCAACCGCTATCTTCTGTCCCGCAGGTAACCTGGGATCAGCAGAGTCTTATCATAGACGGACATCGAGTGGTGCCTGCCATGGGAGAGGTACACTACTCGCGCATTCCCGCTCAGGAATGGGAGCGTGCCGTGCGGCAGATGAAGGACGGTGGCATAACCATGCTGGCTTGTTATGTATTCTGGAATCATGTCGAGGAGATCGAGGGCCAGTATGACTGGAGCGGGCAGCGTAATCTGCGTCGTTTCCTGGAAGTCTGTAAGGCCGGGAATATGCCTGTTGTCCTTCGTGTCGGTCCCTATTGCCATGGCGAGGTGCGTTGTGGCGGCATACCCGACTGGGTTGTGCAGACGGGGTGCAAGTTGCGTTCCCAGGATAAAGTGTTTCTCGGTCTTGTCGAGAAATTGTACCGCCAGATCTTTACCCAGGTGCAGGGCTTGCAGTGGAAAGACGGCGGCCCCGTCATCGCAGCACAGTTCGATAATGAATATGGCGGAGACGGAGCCTACCTGATGGCATTAAAGGGGATGGCTCTTCGCATCGGTTTCGACCTCCCTTTCTATACCTTCACTGGTTGGCCCGGCCTCAGAAAGCCTGTCCCTTATGGCCAGATGTTGCCGCTCTATGGCGACTATGCCGACGGGTTCTGGGATCGAAGCCTTCAGGAAGGGTGTGGCAAATACTATAAGGCATTTAACTTCCGCGAGACACGCACCACAGGAGCCATTGCCTCCGAGCAGATAGATTACGCCAAACTGTCACCTGTCAACTCTCACCTGTCACCTGTCACCTATCCTTATTTCACTTGCGAGCTGGGTGGTGGTATGATGACCTCCTACCATCGTCGTATCTACACCTATCCAGAGGATGCCTACGCCATGGCTGTTGTCAAGTTAGGAAGCAACAGCAATCTGCTTGGTTACTACATGTATCACGGCGGCACCAACCCCGAGGGTAAACTGGGTGTGTCCCTCAACGAGCAGCAGCGGACGCTGAGCACCAACTGGAACGATATGCCTGCTATGACATATGACTTTCAGGCTCCGCTGAACGAGTTCGGACAGCGCAATCCCCATTTCTATATGCTGCGCAAGTTACACCTCTTTATGCAAGACTATGGCGAGGTGCTGGCTCCCATGACAGCCAACTATCCCTGCGAACAGGATATCAAACAGGGCGATGATACGCACTTGCGATGGAGCTATAGATCCTTGGCTGAGGGGCCTGATCAGTCTGCTTTTGTTTTCGTCAATAACTACGAGCGTTTCGCGAACCTGACGGCCAAGAAAGGAGTCCGGTTTGATGTCTGTGGCGTGAAGTTCCCACAGAGGCCCATTACCGTTCCTGCCTCTACAATATGTATTTTTCCTGTGAACATTGACGGCATCCGCTACGCTACGGCACAACTTGTTGCTCATCGCGATGGCAGGATATACCTGGAGCAGATTCCTGGCATCCCCACAGAGATTGCCATCGACGGAAGGGTGCTGCGCAATGTGAAGGCTTGCGGGACGGCCAGACCTGTTTACAAGAATATCTACCTGCTCACATCGGAACAGGCCGGACGCCTGTTCCTGGATGAAGAGCCCGTCAGCTCGCCTGTTCGCCAGTTTGTCGACTCTCCTGTTAGGGTTTCAAAGGTTAAAGCCGCCGGTGCTCCCCGTCAGATCACTTTTGGTGCAGGCAAAGTCGCAGAAGAACCCGTGGATGCCGATTTCGATAATGCAGCTGTTTATCAGATTTCTCTGCCAAATGATTCTTTGCTCTTCAGACCCTACTCTTCACTTTTAGAAATAGAATATCGTGGTGATGTGGCTCGTCTTTATGCTAATGGCAGACTTATAGATGATAATTTCTATAATGGTCGTCCTTTCCAATATGCCCTATGGCGCTTGCCCAAAGACTGCCGTCAGTTAGAACTCCGCATTCTACCCCTTCAAAAGGACATGCCTGTTTATTTCCCTCGTGAGGCTGACGTGCGGGCGTTGGGCGAAGACGTGAAATCTATAACCATTCGGTCAGTTCAATAGAATAGCCATTAACTATCCATTATATTAGAACAAGGTATAACTACAATAACAAAAGAATATAGTCCCCGACTCGGTCCTTAGTTATTGAGACAGACAAATAAGTGTAGGGGACTGAGTTATGATAATTAAAGAATAATAGATAATGAATAACCCAACACCTCGTCGGCTCTGCGAGAAGAAAGAGCAGGAGCTGCTGAACAAGTATTTCGGAAATCTGGTAAAGGAGGCCGCCCTGGAGCGTCCGGAGAATATAGGTGACTACACACTCGACCTGCTGAGCAGGATAGAGGCGGAGTACCGCTCATATCTTGAGGAGCTGTGGCCTCAGGTGGCTCCGGATGAACTGCGTGATACCCCTCTTGTGCTGGAGGAGGAGAAGTTGCGTGAACTGATGACGGCCAAAGACCGTAAAGCGCTGGAGAAAGCTTATCAGAATGCAGCTTGCATCACCTTCTGGGAGCGTCTTACCCAGTCCAACCATAAGGATGTGACGTATTATAAGGGCTTGCTGCACGAGTACTCTCGCAACCTGTTGACACTGATGCGCGAGGACTTCCTGGAGGAGGTCGAGGGGCACGATATCGAGAACAAGACGTTCGAGTAGGGGCTGGACGTCACCATCAACGCCTTTTTGCCGCTTTATGTGACACTTTGGGCCAATCTGTCAGAATATCTGGTACAGGCATGTTTGTTGTATTATAGTTAGTGAACGAAGGCGACAGACTTTAGGCTTTAGACCTTAGACTTTAGCCAATGTTCAATGAATTAACATGTTTAACTAAAATATAACTAGGAGGTATTAATTATGTTACCAGTAATGTTTCAAAACAGTTGGATGCCAACATTATTTGATGATTTCCTGAACACTGATTTCATGCCTCGTGCCAATAATACAGCACCTGCAGTCAATGTCAAGGAGAGTGAAAAGGCCTACACAATGGAACTTGCAGCTCCAGGTATTAAGAAAGAATATTGTCGTGTAGGTATCAACGAAGATGGTAACCTTACCGTTGCTATCGAGAATAAGGTTGAACACAAACAGGAGGATAAGCATCATCACTATCTGCGTCGCGAGTTCAGCTACTCTAACTACGAACAAGCCTATACACTGCCTGATGATGTGGAGCGTGATAAGATTTCTGCCAAGGTTGAGGATGGTATACTGACTGTTACCATGCCGAAGTTGGCTAAGGAACAAAAGAAATGTACCAAGGCTATTGAGGTGTCTTAATGACTCTGATACATAAAAGAAGGGGCTGTGCATAAAAGTGCAGCCCCTTCTTTTTTTATATACTATTCTGTTTTCTCTTTTTTAGGAGGGATTTTGATTCCTTCGCGTTCCAAGGCCTCTCGAACCAGTTCGTCAAAGGTTTTAACTTTGTCAAACTCTTCCAGGACTTTCTTGTCGCGTTTGTGTTTCTTTGCCTTCCTTCTGTCCTTAAAGGCAAAGGGATGCATAATCTTGTCTGTAAGACCCGGAGATATCTTATCTATCACATCGCCCAAAGAAGGGGTGCTGGGAATGCCCATTCGGGCTATACTCTGGCGTATGGCATCCTCAAGGGCTGCTGTGCTTTCTGGGGCCACTACCTCTACCTCTTTCAGAGTGTCTGTCGGCTCGTGGGTAGGGGGGATGGTGTCATCGGGCCAGGCCGTCAGCATAAGGGCTGTAAAAAGGACGTTTATCATTCTATTCTTTGTTAAATGTTCACAAAAATACAAATTATATGTAAGAAACAAGGGATGATGCACATAATTTTATTATTTTTGTGACTTGAAACACAATTTTAAGATAAGATTACATATGAAAAGGCTCGTACTTTGGCTCCTTGTGGTGTTCTGCTTTGCTTCGGCCGAGGCTCAACATTTCAAGGCATACCGAGGCGCAGTGCCCGGTAGTTACAACTTCTGGTTTCACGATCCGGAAAACGGGGCTCACAAAGACCCCAAAGCACACTTCCCTTTACTTATCTTTTTGCATGGAAGAAGCCTTAGCGGCCATAACTTGGATAAGGTAAAGCGCTATGGCCCCATCAGTGCGGTTGCCAAAGGGCTGAGCATAGACAGTTATATCATGGCTCCGCAGACCAGTAACGGCTGGGCACCCGATAAGGTGATGCAGCTTGTGGACTGGGCTATCAAGAACTATTCCGTTGATACCACCCGAATATATGTCTATGGTATGAGTATGGGTGGATACGGCACCATAGATGTCTGTGCCACATACCCCGACCGTATTGCAGCAGGAATGGCTGCCTGCGGCGGTGCCACAGTCAAGAATCTGGAGGGGCTTTCTAAACTTCCCATGTGGATCCTGCACGGCACGGCCGACCGTGCCGTACCTTTCAGCGCTTCGCAGAAGGTGGTGGATGCTATGGAGAAGACAGGAACGGATCGCCTTATCTTCACTCCTCTGAAGGGAGTGGATCACGGTCGTCCCGCCCGCCTTTTCTATATGACTCAGACATACGACTGGCTTTTCAGCCATTCTACCAAGGACCCTGGGCGTGAGGTCTGTCGTGATTTCAAGGTCACCCCCGAGATGCTGAGCAAGGCGTACGAGGATTTGCGTGACCTCAAGAGCAATAGTGATAAGGAAGACGAGTACATGGAGTAGGGTCGCCAATCGAAGTAACGACATAACATTTAAAATATATATGAAAAAGACATTTTTATCTCTGATTGTTTTGGTGGCAGCAACTGTGCAGTTGCGAGCCATCGACTACACAAAGTATGTAAACCCTTTTATCGGAACCCAGACAGATGAGACGGGTGCCCTGAGTGGAAGCACCTTCCCAGGTCCTACTATGCCACAGGGTATGGTACAGCTGGCTCCTGAGACAGAGCAGTATGTAACTTGGGACCCCTGCTGCGGTTATGATTTCAATAAGGACAGCATCTTCGGTTTTACCCACACGCATCTGAGCGGAACGGGTTGTACCGACCTGATTGATATCTCACTGATGCCATCTGTCAAGAAGGTGACACCTGCCGAGTTGCAGAAGGGTATCTTTGCCCAGACATACAAGCACAGCGAGGAATCAGCAACCCCCGGCTTCTATATGGTCAAGTTGCAGAACGAGGGCATCCTGGTCAACCTCTCTGCTACGGTTCATGCAGGTATTCATCGTTATACCTTCCCCAAGGATGCCAGGCAGCAGACGGTGATTCTGGACCTCGACCGTATGACATGGCGTGGCGATGCCTACTACAATGGCCGTCGTGCCTATCAGATTATCCAGAGCCAGATGCGTGTGGTTGACGACCATACAATCGAGGGCTTCCGTGTGCTGACGGGTTGGGCCAAGTTGCGTAAGGTCTACTTCCGTGCCGAGTTCAGCAAGCCCTTCACAGATCGTCTGCTGATGGACGGAGGCCGTTCCGTAGGCAAGAGCGATGTGATAAACGGACGCACCCTGCGTGCTGCCCTCGAGTTCAGCAACAAGGATACACAGGACCTTATGGTAAAGGTGGCAATCTCTGCCGTCGATAATGATGGTGCGCGCAAGAATATGAAGGCCGAGGCCCAGAGCTGGGACTTCAATTATTATACCAAGGCGGCCCATGACGCTTGGGAAAAGGAGCTGGCACGTATAGATATCGAGGGTACAGATGCCCAGAAGGCTATCTTCTATACCGGTCTTTACCACGTGCTGATGCAGCCCAATACCATGAGCGACGTTGACGGCCGTTATATGGACACCAACTTCGAGATCAAGCAGATGCCCAAGGGCCAGGCTTACCACAGTACCTTCAGCCTCTGGGACACCTTCCGTGCTGCTCATCCCCTCTACACATTGCTTTGCCCCGATGTGGCTGCTCAGTTTGTCCGCGATATGATTCTCCATCAGGAGACCTACGGCTATCTGCCCATCTGGGATCTGTGGGGTCAGGACAATTACTGTATGATTGGCAACCATGCCATTCCCGTTTTGGCTGATGCCATCTTGGCCGAGGTTCCTGGCGTAGATGCTGAGAAGGCTTATAAGGCTATGTTCGAGAGCAGTACCCGCACCCATACCAACAGCCCCTTCGAGGTTTGGGAGAAGTACGGCTATATGCCTCAGGACTTGCAGGGTACCAGCGTCAGCATCACCCTCGAGCAGGCATTCGACGACTGGTGTGTCGCTGCCGTTGCCAAGAAGTTGGGTAAGCAGGCCGATTACGAGCGTTTCCTGAAGCGTAGCGAGTTCTATCGCAACCTGTGGGATCCCACCATTGGTTTCTTCCGTCCCAAGGATAGCAAGGGTAACTTTATCGATAAGTTCGACCCCCTAAGCTACGAGGAGCCTTGCTTCATAGAGGGTAACGCCTGGCAGTATATGTGGTTTGTTCCCCAGAATCCCAAGGGACTGATAGAACTGTTGGGTGGCGAGAAGGGCTTCATCAAGAAGCTCGACGAGAACTTCACCCTCACAGCTACCAGTGGCGAGGTAAACGGCAATGCCAGCGGTTTCGTGGGTCAGTATGCTCACGGCAATGAGCCCAGCCACCATACCGCTTACCTCTACAACTTTGCAGGTCAGCCCTGGCGCACCCAGGAGTTGGTAAATCAGATTCGCAGTAATTTCTATAACGAGACCCCCTGCGGCTATGCCGGTAACGACGACTGCGGCCAGATGTCGGCTTGGTACATCTTCTCTGCCCTTGGCTTCTATCCCTTCAATGCCGGTAGTGCCGAGTACACCATTGGTACACCTCTCTTCCAGAAGGCAACCCTCCATCTGGCAGATGGCAAGGACTTCACCATCCTGGCTCCTCGCAAGAGCGACAAGGCCATTTACGTCAAGGGTGTGAAGCTGAACGGCCAGAAGATAACCGACTGGACGCTGACACACAAGCAGATCATCTCAGGCGGAACGCTCCAGTTCCAGATGAGTGAGAAGAAGTAAGACTACTTCCACTAAAAACTCAACATATGAAAAAGATACTGTTTTTTCTGGCCTTTACCTGCTCCCTGATGGGATTTGCATGGGAAAGACAGACTATCTGGCCCAAGGGCAAGATGCCTGATGCACAGGAGCATCAGATTGCGGCAATGACAAACGAAACGGGAGCCAAAGGCTTCAAACCCGAGAAGTTCCGGACAGCTTATCTGGAGTGGTTCGAGAAGCCTGAGAAGCCCAACGGATGTTGCATGATTCTTATCTCGGGCGGCGGATATTATAACTGCTGCGACGTGGGTCTTATCAAGCAATGGCACGAGCGTTTTACGGCATTGGGCTACCAGTGTGTGAACTTTGTATATCGCACACCAAGGCCCGTTGGCTTGCCCATCTATCAAACAGCTTGGGAAGACGGACAGCGTGCCGTCCGCATGGTGCGCAGTCAAGCCAAGAAGCGCGGCTTCGACCCAGAGCACATAGGAACTATCTCTATGTCTGCCGGCTCTCATCTGGCTGTTCTGCTTGCCACAAGTTCCCAGACACCTGCCTATGAGTCTATTGACAAACTGGATACCGTTCCCTGCCACATCAACTGGGCCATTGCCGATGCACCCGCCTATGTGACTACCGACGGCGAACTGGGCACACCTGCCACCCAGCAGGGTTACGGCCCTGACATCAAGTTGAGTACTTGTTTTAAGTTCGACGAGAAGACTTGTCCCATGAGTCTGCATCATGGCGGCATGGACGAATATACGCCCAATGGCTCCACCCTTATCTATAGAGAGCTGCGCAAGCGTAAGATTCCTGCCGAGCTGCATCTCTACCCCAACAAGCGCCACGGCGCCTTCGGATTGGATCGCGCCATTGAGTTCCTGACTCAACTGGGAATACCCGGCCCCGTGGCACCCGAAGAGGATATCATGAAACGTTTCCCCAACGATGATGCACGCAAGGAGAAGATTACACAGGACGTATGGCCGGAAGGCAAGATGCCTCTGTTCCAGGAACATCAGTGCAAGCCCTACATAGAATGGCACTTCCCCAAGGAGCAGAAGACCAACGCCATACAGATTATCTATTCTGGCGGCAGCTACGAGGGGAATGGCCCAGAGAGCTTCGAGGTAACTCCTGCACGCCGTTACCTGAACGAGCTGGGTATGACGGTCGTGACTATGAAGTATCGCACACCTCGTCCCAAGGGAATGCCTAAGCATATTACGGCCTGGCAAGACTTACAGAGAGCCGTTAAGTTGGTGCGCAGTCAGGCAGAGAAATACGGCCTCGACCCTAATAATATAGGTATTATGGGAAGCTCGGCAGGCGGTCATCTTACGCTGATGGGTGTAACATCGTCACAGCAGCAGTCGTACTTGCCCATCGACAACGTGGATAAGATGCCCTGTAATGTTCAGTGGGGAATCGGCATTTATCCGGCATACGCACTTAGCGATGGTGGCGATGTACACAACACGACAGGCGGCAACGACGACAGCGCCATTCTGGTTCCTGAATTCAACTTCGACCTAAAGACCGCTCCTATGCTCTTTATTCACGGTGATGCTGATGTATGGGCCGCCATGAATTCCGTTAAGACTTGGGAGAAAATGCGTGCTATGGGCATACAGAGCGAGTTGCATACGTTGGCCCTGCGTCCGCATTGCTTCCAGCGTAACGCTTCGCCCGGCACAGGCAGTTACACCTGGCTGGAACGCATCAGCGAGTTCCTAAAAGGGCAGGGGGTACTTAAGTAGATGGCTTCCACGGTTTACCATCTGTTGGCTTCATACCAAGTACAAACTTTCTTTGCTAATTTGCAGGCAAGACGTGGATTCTGACTGACTAGGTTCGTGGTTTCCCCAACATCATTTCCCAATAACGGGATAATGAAGTAAATCTCTTTTTCATCTTTTAATAATCTTCTTCGCTGATCCGTCGCTCATACGGATGATGGTAATGCCGGGTAGAAAATCCTTGATTCTGCGTCCCAGCAAGTCGTAAACTCCCTCTAGATTATCCATGGGGGAGAGAAGGGGTTTGGACAGCCCTGTGATAATATCGCTTGCCACAGCATCGAGTGTCCAAAAAGAGCGATGATTGGTTCCTGCAACGGCGGCATAGGTTTGCACCAGACAATCCGCCTGATTGCTCTCGGCACGCAAGTTAAGACCGATTGTGCCGGATGTGAAGTCGTTAGGCGTAGCGGAGGTGCAGGCAAATCCATATCGCCCGCCCTCCGAAGCCTGTGCTGCCACTCTATACTCTGCACCTTCTGAGCCCATGCTGATAATTGTGCCGGATGTTTTTTCATAACCCTGAATATAACGTCCGGTCTGTACGTTGCGGATATGATAACAGTGAGTATTGGTTGTGGGCTCGAAGGTCCAGTAGGCAGCGTCGCCAACCTTTCCTTCACAGGAAATTCGATTATCGTTCTCCATATTATCCACCATGTAAGCAGGTGTGCCAGAGAAGTTGCGGATTGTGTAGGCTTGATCCTTCAATGGCCAGTCTCCCGCAGGTGGATTGTCATCTCCTTTGGGTAAATAAGGAGATGGGTCGAATGTGTTATCTCGTATTTGCCGTATTTCGTCGGCAGAAAGGACACCCTTGAAGAACCATGCATCATCTATGTATCCTTTGAAGTAATCCTTTCCCGCCTTGTGTCCTCCTATACGGAAGCCACCAGTGCATGTTTCAAAGGAACCTGCTGAAATGGTGCAGTCACGTTCGCCATTAATATAATAAGTAATACTTTGTTCCACAGGATCGCATACAATAGCTACGTGCTGCCATGTGCCAGGCTTGAGCGAACCGGCAGTGGCACGATGCTGGTTACCTCCCAGAAAGTTGTTGTACAGAAAGGTTGGTGTGCCGCCGCCCGTTGGTGCTTCTGCACGTGCGTAGAGATAAATACGACCTGTGCCTGCATTGTCCTTCTGTGCCAGTATGATTTCGTCTCGGAAGTAAACTCCGTTGTCGATCTGACTGCCTGCACCCGGAGCTGTGGTGTTCTCGTTATAAATCCAGGCACAGAAAGTGCTCTGTGTGATTCGGGTGTCAAAGATGCCCGTGGTGTTGAGGTCTACATACTGGGCATTGCCGTTCAGACGAAGGGCATCGCCCAGTTTTCCCATGCCATAGGTAATGCCGTTGGCACTTGGCGTGAGAATATATTCAGAGGGTGATGCATCGTCCAGGTTTCCATCGAACGGATAGTGGAAGATAAGTTCAGTCTTTGTCTCTGGAATGTCATAGGGGACATTCAGGCCGACACCCCTTGCCCATGTGTTCCAGAGGGTCTTCATCTCACGGACTTTCTCTGGATATTCGGCAGCAAGATTGTTAGTCTCAGACAAGTCGTGTTCCAAATCAAACAACTGCCATCCGCCATTGGCAAGAGCTGTCAGTCGCCAGTTGCCCTTGCGGACGGCCTTGCCGTTCTCGTGCTCCCAATACAGGGTGCGCTCGTCGTCCCATTTATTCTTCTCTTGAAGCAAAGGTACAAGGCTGCGAGCCTCGTCGCAAAGCGGTTTGATGCTATTGCCGCCATAGAAGGATGGGTAAGATGCTTCTGCCAGTTCCAGACATGTGGGCATAACATCCAGGAAGGTACACGGCTGGTTCATGATGGTTCCCTCCTTTTCCTTGGCCATACCTGCGGGCCAATGAACGATGGTGGGTGCAGCCGTTCCGCCATGGAACTGTGTTGTCTTCCAGTAGCGGTAAGGTGTATTGACTGCTCCTGCCCACCCGGTATGCAGGTAATTATACGTAAGCTGTCCTCCGGGGGTGGGAGAGTTGTGTACTACCATCTGCCCGTCCCGGGTACGGTCGTGGCGGTCGAATTCTCCGATATTATAGTTCTCGCTGGATGCACCATTGTCAGAGGTAAAGATTATGATGGTATTATCATAGATACCCCTGCGTTTCAGTTCGTCTATGATACGTCCTATGTTTTGGTCCACACAGTCTATCATGGCGGCATGTACCTCCATGTTGGCCGACTGGAAGGCTTTGTTCGTCTCGTCCTCCCATTTGCGTCCGGATGCATTGGGGGCAACGGGCATCTCGTCAGGGTTGATAAGCCCCATCTCCAGCATCTTTTGGTATCTGCGTTCACGCATGGCGTCCCATCCGTCATCATACTTGCCCTTGTATTTGGCAATATCCTGAGGTTTGGCCTGAACGGGCCAGTGCGGTTCCTGGAAGGCCACATACATAAAGAAAGGCTTGCCGTCAGCAGTCATTTCGTCCATCATATCTATGGCCTTATCTGCCACAAAGTCCGCATAGTAGAAATCCTTAGGGATACTATCGGTAAAGATAGCTTCCTCGTTATGCACCATCGAGAAGGGGTCAAAGTGGTCCGTAACACCCCAGATAGTACCCCAGTGTTGGTCAAAGCCTCGGTTACATGGATAGGTATCAATTGGGGCAAATGGCCTGTTGTTGAAATAACTCTGGTGTGAAAGCCATTTCATCTGGTCGGCATTGTTTCCGATGCCTTGTGTAAGCGAAAGGTGCCATTTGCCACTCATGCCTGTATGATAGCCGGCGTCTTTCAGCGCTTCGGGGATGGTGACGCAGTCATGTGTAAGACTAAGTCCCATGCCGGTAATACCTACAGTCTGGGCATAGCGACCCGTAAGGAGTTGGGCTCTCGAGGGGCAACTACGACCTGAATTGTAAAACTGGGTAAAACGCATACCCGAGGCTGCAAGTGCATTCAGGTTGGGACTCTCTACCTCACCTCCGAAGCATTGAAGGTCAGAGTAGCCCATATCGTCAACCACGATGAGCATGATGTTGGGCCTTTCTGTCTGCGCTGCACAAATAGCAGGCAACAGAGCAGCAGAAGAGAATATAAGTTTCTTTGCCTTCATATACGTCTATGGTTGTAATCTAAGCTTATTCTTCAGGGGTGTCGTCATCACTCCAGATGTCCCATTCAGCTTCCTTCGTCAGGGCGTCGCCACCGTCCACTGTGATGTCATTGTCGATTACCAGGCTCTCTGCCAGCATGCTGATAACCTGAGCCTTTTCTATCTTTAAAGCAGGTTTAATATATTTCATTGTCATAATATTATGAATTATGCATTGTGAATTACGAATTAAAAGAGAATTTTCTTCCCGCCAACGATGTTGATACCCTTCTGCAGCTTATTAATGCGCTGGCCGGAAAGGTTGTAGATAGCCTTTCCTTCTGTCTCTACAAGGGCAGATGAGATGCCTGTTGTGCCATCCTCTGTAAAATAGAAGGCCTTCACGCCAGCCTCACTCTTGATATAGGCTTTGCCTGCAGCTATGGTGGTACCAGACTGGGCCAGATAGAATGCTACGGCACCTTCCTTCTCTGCCAGAATATATTGGCTGCCGTCTGCAGAAATGCCATCAGACGCTTTCAGGTCATTGTCACTCATATCGCTTTGGGCTGTTGTTGCAACGGTTGCAAAGATGCTGCCTTTAAGAACTACTGCCGAGCCGGCAGGAACGTCATCAACTTCAGTCAGTTTTACGTAGGAACCTGCAACAGCCCCCTTATAGGTCTGGGCGCCTAGGATCATAACGTCCTCGCTTGCACAGTAGGTGGCATAGCCTGCCGTTGTAATTGCCTGAGGTTCCATTTCCGTAAACTTCCAGAAAGAGCGATGGTTGGTCCCGGCAGCTGCAGCAAAGGTCTGGACAATATTGTCATTTCGCCAGTTCCATCCAACGCAACCGCTTGTAAACTCCGTGTTTGCCTGGTCTGCAGAGGTAACGCCAAAGCAATCGTTACCTTCCTGACTACTGCAGTTTACTACAACATATGCCACAGGGGCATTCCCCATTTTGATTGTAACCTCGGTATTGTCATCGCATGCCTGGGCATAGCGGCCTGTTTTCACATTCTTGACATAGAACTGACCGTTTCCGGCATCCTCAAACTGCCAGAGGCTTGCATTGTCCAGGCTACCCATTGCCAGTTCTTCGCCACCATTGTCCTTAACATATACATTATTATCGTTACGGTTGGATATGGTATATACCTTATTTGCATTAATCTCCATTGCCAGGGTTACCAATGTCAGTTTCCAGAAGGAACGGTGGTTAGTTCCTTCAACGGCGGCAAAGGTCTGTACCGTGTTGTCGTTCTTCCAGTTCCATCCGATGCAGCCGGCAGTAAACTCATAGTTACTCTCGTTGGTAGATGTTAACCCAAACATATCAGTACCTTCTGCTGGACATTCCTTAATACGATACTCAGCAGGATCGTTACCCATGGTAACGTTGACCTCCGTTTCTGTGCTGCACAACTGGGCGTAGCGGCCGGTCTTCTTGTTCTTAACATAGTAACAACCGGTATTTTCCGTTGCGATAAACTGCCAATAGCACGCGTCGTCAAGTGCTCCCATCTGAATAATGTCAACGCCGGTATCCTTGACATAGAGATTCACGTCATTACGGTTGGAAATGGTGTAGTACTTACCGTCCTCTATGCCGAGGGCAAGCATAGTCTGGGCTACACAGATAGCTACGCAGAACAGAAGTAGAATTCTTTTCATGTGTTTAATTTAATTAGTTGTATTGTTGTTGTTAGTTTTCTGCCGCAAAGTTACGGCTATTATACAATACGAAATTACACTATAAAAAATATATATGCAGAATATAACACATAAAATGCGTATATTGCACAATAACAGCAACATACGCAAATTCTTGTAGGCGTATTTTATTAGATTTATATATAGAAAATATAGCCTTTTTATAGGCTCTAGGCCTTAACCTTTAACCCTTAACCTTTAACCCTTAACCCTTAACCTTTAACCTTTACTTGTGGGTCTACAGCCCTATTTTCAATACATCCTGCTCGAATGTGTCAGGATTGAGGGCCATGGCGCGCAGTCGCACCCTGTAATTCAGTATGGTATTATATGAATAGTTCAGTACCTTGGCAATCTGCTGGTTGTTGGTAATTCCCAGTCGTATCAGTGCGTAAATTCGCATGGATGGGGTAAGAAGGTCCTCACCCTCTTGCTTTCTGTATTCAGGTTGCAGCAAGGCATTAAAGTCGACAATGAATGTGGGGAACATAGACATGATTAGCTCGTCAAATCTGTCAAGCTGCTCTTTCTTGCTGAAGTTCTTCTGCAGTTCTCTGATGGCTTTCTGAGCCTGATCATACTGTGCCTTCCTCAGTTTCTGGTCTATCTTAACGGCAAACTCCTCAAACATATTCGTCAGATCGCTGTTCGATTCCAGCAGTTTGCCCAGATAGGCTTCTTTCAGCTTGTTAGAGTCGCGTAACAGCATGCTGGTGCGTTCCAGTCTTTCGTTCTCCTCCTTCAGAAGGCTGTTCTCATCCTTCACCTTCTTATCCAGGGAGTGAAAGCCCTTCAGCAACTTTCTGTTCCTCTCATAGCGTAATACTATATATGTAATGTATATAAGGAATACCAGTACCAAGGCAGCATAGAAGTAGTTCAGTATGCGGTTCTTCCTTGATTTCTCTTTTGTTATATCCGGTATTATCTTGTCTAAGTGTGTTATCTGTGATCGCATGCCATAGTACTCGCCGCTCTCAATGGCGATGTTCACATATTTGGTTACATCATATTTAAGATGGTATTGCCTGAACATGTGTTCCGTCAGGTCTATAATGGCTATGGAAGAATTCTGCGCGTTCAGGATATCGTTCTTTGTTGCCTCCATGTAATAACGGGTAGCGGCCTCATGGATACCCTGATGCTTGAAACATTTGCCCAGCGAGGCGTTTGCCAGAGTGTATAGGATATTATTCTCTTTGGGGATGTACTTCAGCGCTTCCTCAAAGTACTTCTGTGCCACATCAAACTTTCCTTGTCTGCCATATATTCTACCCAGGGCAAAGTTCTTCATCCCCTGATTGTCTGAATAATCTAGGCTTTTCAAGAACATCTCCTGCCCGATACCATTGTATTTCTGGGCATTGACAGAATCATTTACGTATACAGCCAGCCGTTGGTAAACTATACCATAATAAAAATAATATAGAGCTTGAATGCTGTCGTTCAGTTCGGGGAAATCCAGATCCACCGACTTTAGGGTGTCCAAGGCCTCGACAAACAGGCAGGCTTGTGCCATATTAAAGCTAGACAGAATACGTGATTCCGCCATCATATTCTTGTCGCCAATATTGTTGGACAGAAGAATCATTTTACGAGAGAACTGGCTGGCATAGTCATACGAGAACATCTGAGCCTTCTGCAGCATACGCCTGTTGGTATAATACCTGAATCTATCGTCGTAATCTGTATTCTTGTGAAGCTGCAGCATGACAGAGTCCATCTGGTATTTCAGGCTGTCATTATAGAATTGTTTCTTTTCTATAAGACCATTCAGGATGCCCAATTCGTGACGGTTGTATTCATTCATCTCCTTGGGATGCTCTTCTCTGTTAAGGAAGAGATATGCTCCAATCAAGAGGCAGATGATTAGAATTATGCCTATATATCGCTGTTCTCTGTACGATGGAATCTTCATTCTTGGTTACAATAAAAGTAACATTATTTATTGATTGTCGCTGCAAAGTTATGCTTTTTTGATTCGACTCCAAACATTGCCCAGTAAAAAGTTTCCTTTTCGCCCTAGGTACGTGCCTTTAACCATTGTTTTTGAACTTAGCGGTAACTTAGCGGTACCTTAGCGGTACCCCTGCGGTACTTCTTGGTTGTATGAGGCCTGATTTATGTTTTCCGTAAAACCTTTTGCTGTTTCAGAATATGTTTGTAATTTAGCGGTCAAATAGAAGGATTTTCTTAAACCTCTGCCACGAATTTCCGTACCTAGTGGCTCTCTTTTGGGCAGAAAACGATAAACTATGCCTGAGAGAGTGGCGGGGGGAGAGACAACTGTTTATGAGAGATTTTGCAGCAATAGATTTTGAGACAGCTAATAACGAACGTAGTTCTGTTTGTTCCGTAGGAGTTGTTATTGTCAGGAACGGAGAGATTGTAGATTCTTTCTACTCCCTGATTCAGCCTGAGCCCAACTACTATAACTACTGGTGCAGCCAGGTTCACGGCCTCTGCTGTCAGGATACGGACGATGCCCCCGTGTTCCCCAAGGTATGGGCTCAGATAGAACCGCTGATAGAAGGTCTGCCCCTTGTGGCCCATAACCGTCCCTTTGACGAAAGTTGTCTGAAGGCCGTCTTCCGTGTCTATCAGATGGATTACCCGGATTATGAGTTTTACGATACCCTGTGCATATCTCGCAGAGTTTTTCCCTATCTTGCTAACCATCAGCTTCACACCGTTGCAGCTGAGTGCGGCTACCTGCTGGAGAACCATCATCACGCCCTTGCCGATGCCGAAGCCTGTGCCTGGATTGCAAGGGAAATCCTATAGTTATTAACTTATCAACATTACATTATTTTTATTATTAGAAAGAGATTTAAAGAAAATAGTGATAATAATTAATTGGTGATAATTTCTTATATTTGCAGACGAAATTAGTAAATATGGAAGACAATAAGATTGTAATATATCAGACAGAGGACGGACAGACGCAAATAGATGTCCGGTTGGAGAATGAAATGATTTGGCTGACTCGCCAGCAATTGGCAGATTTGTTTGGCCGTGACTACAAAACTATCAGTAAGCACATTAACAATGCTCTAAGGGAGGAATTATCCGATTCTGTGGTAGTCGCAAAATTTGCGAATACCACTCAACACGGTGCCATCGAAGGGAAAACGCAAACTCACGAGAAAGAATATTTCAATCTTGAAATGGTTACGTCTGTTGGATACCGTGTTAAAAGTAAACGTGGCGTACAATTCCGCAAGTGGGCAAACCGAATCTTGAAAGATTACCTCGTTAAAGGTTATGCTGTCAATGAGCGGCTTCGCAAGGAACAGATTGGCGAGTTACGCCAGTTGGTGGGAATGTTAGGACGCACCATTCAGAGTCAGCCTTTACTCTCAACTGATGAAAGCAGCGCTCCAATAATAACGGTATCCTCTATCGTAAGGACGGCTCAAAACGTTTGGCAGACAATACCCTCGTTGCTTTGACCCTGATGATTGCTGAGAGCAAGACAGAAGAAAAGGATGTAATGGTGAAGGTTGTAGTGAACCTGATTAATCAGAGAAACGCATGAGTAGGGGATTGTTTTACGTTGGAAGTTCTTTTCTTTTCTTTGTAGCATAGGCGTAGCGTAGAAGTAGCATAGGCCGAGGTTAGAGGTGCTGAGACCCACAGGTCAAAGGCGTAGCAAGGGCGTAGCAAGGGGGAAGCAAGGGGCATGATAGCCAGCCTAGAGCTGATTGCCTGTTTAGTTCGGCCTGACAGCCAGTCAGGTCGGAGTATATGAAAGGACTCCCAGAATCACTTTTTCTATAAATCTTTTTGCTGTTTCATATTCTCTTCGTATTTCTGAAGCTATTGCTTCGAAATTCTTGCGCTCCAGTAGGTGCTCAGGCGCAGGCGGAATTCTTGCACTCGACAATAAAAATAAAACCCATTTTATTTTGTATTGTTCTTGCTAAATCGTAATTTTGCAAATAGATATCGTCACGATGTCTTTTAAGACGCACGCTAAGGCGTGTTCCCTGAGCGCAGGGAGGCGATATAATCTTTAACTTAGGTAATTGGTAAAAAGAACAATAGAGGTATGGATATTCAGAAAATACAGAAATATAAGTCAACATTTGACCTAATCGTCAAAGAAATTAAGGACGATGATGGAAATAACGTTGAAGTGTGGTATGCTCGTGAATTACAAGAGGTACTAGGTTATGCTCGTTGGGAGAATTTTATTGGCGCCATAGGACGTGCCATGGAATCATGTAAGACGCTGGGAATCAACGTTGATGACCATTTTCGTGAGGTCACGAAAATGGTCCAGCTTGGCAGCGGTTCTGTGCGTGAAGTACAGGATTTCATGCTTACCCGTTATGCGTGTTATCTGATTGCCCAGAATGGTGACCCGAAGAAGGAGGAGATAGCTTTCGCCCAGAGTTATTTTGCCGTGCAAACCCGTAAGGCAGAACTTATAGAAGAACGTCTGAATGAAATAGCTCGTCTTAGTACCCGAGATAGACTTCGTGCCTCAGAAAAACAGTTAAGCAAGAATATCTATGAACGTGGTGTTGATGACCGTGGTTTTGGGCGCATCCGTTCGAAGGGTGACCAGGCTCTTTTTGGTGGCCTTTCAACAGAACAAATGAAACAACGTTTGGGTATCAAAAGCGGGGCACTTGCCGATCATCTGCCAACATTGACAATTGCCGCCAAGAATTTGGCTACAGAAATGACCAATTACAATGTAGAACAGAAAGATCTGTATGGAGAGCAAAGCATCGCTGCAGAGCATGTACAGAACAATCGTAGTGTACGAAGTATGTTGGGTCAACGTGGTATTAAACCGGAGGAACTTCCACCTGCTGAGGATATCAAGAAGGTAGAGCGACGTGTAGCCAAAGATGAAAAGGAAATCCTCAAGGAATCGAAAAAACTTCCGAAAGGAAAAAGATAATCCTCATACTCAGCACCCCGCAAAGGTGCTGTTTTTGTTTCTAACAGCTATGGTTCATAGCAAGGGAGTCGCAGGGGGCATGGGAGGGGCTTGCCAGTCAGCCTGGAGCTGATCAACGGTCAGCCCGGAGTGGATGAAAAAAAGCCTCCGGAGTCTGCACGTGTTACCCCTAGGAGTCTACACGTGTAGGCTCGGGGAGTGTGCAAATGTAACCTCATGCATTCCTATTATAAAACGAGCGTTTACCCTTTGTTTTTGAACCTTGAGGTACACATGAGGTACTCCTTGGGTGCTTCAGACCTGTTTGTCGTGTTGCAGTGAGAGAAACGGCGTGTTACTGTAGAATGGAGTCTGTGTGCCGTTTTTGCAACCTCTGGAGTCTGCACGTGTTACCCCCAGGAGTCTGCACGTGTAACCTCGAGGAGTGTGCAAATGTAGGCTTTGGGACTTTAGACTTTAGCGGTTGACGTTGACGTTATCGTTGACGTTCTAAAACATCATCCTATGAAAAAAAGTTGTGGTTTTTATTGGTTGTATTGAAATAATCCGTATATTTGCGGTGTGAAGTCTCTGTTTTTCGGCTTTATGCGCATGCATTGAGTAGTGAATGAGGGGGCAGCTGGCAGCGGCTGGCGCACAATCTTATCGGTAAAATAAACGAAGCGTTATGCTCATCTTGTGTTCTGAAACCTGAGAAATTTCAAAGCTAAGCAAGAAGAGAACATGATGGCTTCCATGCGTAAGCGTGGACTTTAGTCATTTCTCCTTAGCAAGGTTTTCTCAGGACCTCAGAGCAGAGAAGTGAATACAGTTCCACGCTTCATCTGTATATAAAGGTCTTCTTTGGGACTGAGAAGCCATGAGAAACTAACCATGAAAAGGATTTACTTATTATTGCTGTTATTGTTCCCATTGTCAACAATGTATAAATCAAGTAACGTATTTGCAGCTGATCCTCCAGAATCAGAGTATCTGGCAGCTATGTCTGCTATTAAGGAAGGCACATACTACCTTGTAACAGAAGTGGGAGAAACAAAATGGTATGTTACTCAAAGTGGCAACCTAACTGATAAGGTGGAGAACGCCTGCTTGTTCGCCATTTCAAAAGACTCCGGCACTTTGGCAAATAGTAAGCTCTATGATACAGCTTTCCTTATCGACCCAGGAAACGGTGCTCATTTCTCTAATGCAACACCGTTGTTAGATGGTAATGCCTATTTGCATTTGGGGTTCTTCTATCAGGATAGTGGTAACGACCGTAACGATTGGGAAAGACAGGTGTTCTACCTAAAGAACGGAAAATATGCCATTCGTACCAGCAATACCACTTATGGAGAAACCAGTTGGCTTGATGCAGGAAGAGTATTCTGGAGCTGTGAGCCTGGTGAGACAGATGGTTCAATTATCCCCTGTTATAGTTATGAGCCCGCCTACATCTGGGCATTAGAAGAACCTGTAGGAAAAGTGAAGTTGTATTTGATTCTAGATGACCTCTATACATTATATGAGAATCAGTTATATGATGATGTAGACAATCCCGATTATGTTAATATGGGTTCTGGCTATGGGCAGTATGCAGACTGGGTGACTTGGCGTAAGTTCAAGGCATTGTTGGAAAATATTGCAGAACTAATAGACAAACTACAGGATCCCGATTATGACTATGATTCTGATCCTAACGCATATACAATAGAGCAGGCTAATGCCATGAAAGCTGAGGCTGCTTCCTTGTGGCAGAAGATTCTGGATTCTGAAGTTTTACCTAATGATGGCATTTCTTTTGCCGATATAAATGTAAAGGCTATCTGTGTGGCTAATTGGGATACCAATAACGATGGTGAACTGAGCTATGCAGAAGCTGCTGCTGTAACAGATTTGGGTGAGGTGTTTAAGTCGAATCAAACAATTACAACTTTTGACGAATTGCAGTACTTCACTGCCCTTGAAGAGATTAACGCAAGGGCTTTCTATGATTGTAAGAGTTTGAAATCTATTATAATTCCTAACAACGTGACCTATATTGGGTATGATGCATTTATTGGTACCGCATGGTATGATATTCAGCCAGATGGTTTAGTGTATGTTGGTAAGATTGCATACAAATATAAAGGAACGATGCCGGAGAATACAACTATTGAGATTGATGAAGGCACGTTGGGTATAGCATGTGGTGCTTTCTCTCATTGCTATGGTCTGACCTCAGTCACCTTTCCAAATAGCATTACGACTATTGGAAACGACGCTTTCTCTGGCTGTCGCGGTCTGACCTCAATCACCATCCCCAGTAGCGTAACGACTATTGGATACCCTGCATTCCTTGATTGCAGCGGCCTGATCTCAATCAATGTGTTACCTGGAAATACAAAATATGACTCCCGCGACAACTGCAACGCTATTATTGCAACTAAATCTAATCAGTTGATAACCGGTTGTAAAAATACAATTATTCCCAATAGCGTGAAGCTCATAGAAAACTATGCTTTTTCTAGTCGCAGCGGTCTAACATCCATCACAATTCCAAATAGTGTGACGGCAATCGGAAAAGTTGCTTTCTCTGGCTGTAATGACCTGACAACTATAATTGTTGAAGAGGGGAATACTGTATACGATTCTCGGGACAACTGTAACGCGATTATTGAGACCTCAACCAACACATTGATAATTGGTTGTCAAAATACAATAATCCCCAATAGCGTAACGACCATCGGAGAATATGCCTTCGAGGATTATAACGTCTTGACCTCCGTCACGATCCCAAACAGCGTCACATCGATTGGCAGATATGCTTTTTATGGCTGTATTTAGAGACCTCTAAACAACCATAAACAATGAAAAACACATAGAGATAAACCACTGTATATCAACCTCTTTTAGATTTTAACACTTCAGACTTGCTTTTTGGTAGTTCTCAAAAATCCGCTTACCTTTGCAACGCATTTCTACCGCGGAGAATTTTGAGGGCTTTTATTTTGCCATCTCGTGGACAGGGTTGACAAAGGTTGACAAGAGTGGACAACTGTTGACTGATGAACGAGAGGGAAAGGAGCAAGGAAGTGACCTCATTTGAAGAACGTGACATCGTGGAATGAGTTGACAAGGATTGTCAATGATTGACGAAAGTTCACTCCGTGGCGGTTTGCAAGAAATTGATTGTAAAATCACATAAAAAGGAGTCAAATGAGAAAGACAAGAAAATGTGCCTTCTGCGGTAAGGAGTTCACTTGTAACAGCGGCTCGCAGAGGTATTGCTCAGAACAATGTGCCGAGGCAGCAAAGGCTCAGCGCAAGAAGAAGCAACAGGACTTTTTGAAGGCAGTCCAGCCTGTTATAGACATCGCCAGCCAGGAGTATCTCACATTCTCCAAGGCTGCCATCCTTATGGGATGCTCTCGTCAGTACGTTTACAAACTGGTAAACGAGGGTAAACTTCCTGCATCACGAATCAGCAACCGGATGGCATTTATCCGTAAGGTAGACATTGAGAAGATGCTTGCAGGAAATCCTTATCATCGTGTCCTGCCAACATCCAAGCCTAAGAATCCTTCTTCCCTTTCGTTGAAGAAGGAACATGATTCAAATAAGTCAACGAGAAAAGAGAACTCTTTTCAAGACATCGAGCCGCTTGATTATATCTCTGGCGAAGATGTTATGCGCATCTACAAGGTAAAGAAGTCTTGGCTCTATGTATCAGCCAAGAGGAACAACATACCTATGTGTAAAATCGCTGGCAGGAACTACTATAGCCGAAAGCACATGGATGAACTCTTCGGAGTAACTGCCGAGATTGAAGCCCTGACAGAGTGGCTTACTACCGAGAAGGCTGTAGCACTCTATTCCACAACCAAGGAATCACTCCGTACCCAAGCCTATCGTCGCCATATTCCCACCAAGCGAGAATATGGCAAGACATACTATTCAAAGATACATCTTGACGAGATCTTCCGCCCCGACCTGAAGGCGAGTGATGCCTATTACACCACAGCCGAAGCTGCCAATAAGTACGGCATGACCAAGAGTAACATCTGTGTAATTGTCAAGACGAACAACCTCACGAAGGTGAAAGTCGGTGCCCGGAACCTCATCGTCAAGGAGGAATTAGACCGAATAATGGCAAACAGACTGGCTCAATTCGGGGCTTACAGGCTCCAATAACGCCCAATAACAAGGATCAACTGCGTGAAAGTGCAATTATCCATGAGTTATGAATGGGTAAGTTGGCCACTCTTCCATCACGCAGTTACTTTGCACCCGCTATGAGACGCATAGCCTTCGATTATTAACAAAACAAATTTCATACAAGTATGAGTAACATTTGCAAGACAGTAACCTTGCGTACACGTAAGATAAAGAAAGGTACGCAACTGAGCTTCTACCTTGACTACTATCCTGGCTACAGGGATGAGTCCACCATGAAGGTACAGCGACATGAGTCACTTGGCATCTACATCTTTGCCAAGCCCAAGAACCAGCGCGAGCGTGACTATAACGACCGCATGACTGAGAAAGCCGAGGCACTGCGATGCCGACGCTATGAGAGCATCGTGAACGAACGCTACGACTTCTTTGACCGAGAGAAGGAGAAAGGCAACTTCCTCGCATGGTTCAAGAAGAAGGCCGACAGCAGGAACACCAAATGGCAGAACGTCTATAAGCATTTCGAAACCTTCTGCGAAGACAAATGCACTTTCGGCGAGATTGACGTTGACCTGTGCAACAAGTTCAAGGAGCACCTTTATACAGCTCCACAGACCATCCACAAGAAACAGAGGCTGCACACCAACACCATTGCAGGCTACTGGTCAACCTTCCGTGCCGTGCTCCACACAGCCTACCGCGACCACAAGATCAAGGAGAATCCCAATGGCTTCCTTGACAGGATAGACACCATTCCAACGGAGAAGGAACACCTCTCTCAGCCGGAACTCGTAAAGCTTGCCAACACCGACTGCAAGGAACCTGTGTTGAAGAAAGCGTTCCTCTTCTCCTGCTTGACTGGACTCAGAAAGAGCGATGTCAAGGCGCTGACATGGAAGAAGATTCAGCCATACGGAGATGGAGGCATGTATATCACTGTACGTATGCAGAAGACTCAGCAGCTTGTGAACAACCCTGTCAGCGAAGAGGCCCTTGAACTCATTGGTTTCTACGACGGAGAACACGAACCAGATGCAAAAGTCTTCCCAGACTTCAAGGACAAGATGACTGGCACCACCATGAAGAACTGGCTGAAGGCAGCGGGCATCACCAAGCACATCACCTTCCATTGCGCCCGTCATACTTTCGGCTCCTTGCAGGTTGATGCAGGAACAGGTATCTACACCGTCCAGCACATGCTCGGACACAAGAACGTGGAGACCACTCAAATCTATGCAAACATGGCTGACGAAAGCAAGCGCGAGAGCGTCAACCGCATCACGTTGAAGCCAAAGATAACTCTGCAACTGAAAGTCGTAGGACAGGGCTAAACCTATTTGTTGGTTCTATTTCTTCGAGAAATGAAACCAATGATACTATTTTCAGGCCACAAACACGGGAAAATGGGAACCAACAGGATTGGCTCTCATTTTTCGTTATACCTTTGTCGAGCAATCAAACAACTGCAAAAAAGAAGGAAAAGGCCGAGTATGAAAATCATACTCACTTCAAGTATGATTCACAAATAAACATAAATCATTGGCCTACAGGCGAAAAGGATATACGTCATGTACAAAAATCTTCCTAACTTTGCAGCACAATTTCTGAAACAACGAACAATATCACATAAAGACAATGAAAATAGATTCGCCATCTTCAATCACTCCACGTGAGGCATCCATCAGACTCGAATGGATCTCCACAAGAATACTGCCGGGAGTTGCAGTACTCCTTCTTTCAATTCCACTTTGTCAGTGGGCTGACTCAATCTTGCCCGATGACATTGTTCCTGTCGGTATCATCTACATGATGTCAGTAATTGTCCTATGGTCAATGTATATGACTGTGCAGTATGCTTTCGTGGGAATAGCGCAGACGAGGAAAACCAAGGACAAAGCTTCTATAAACAATAACAATTCCCACGAAGAAGATGTGCAAACACCTGTTTTTCTTTTGGAAGCAATGCCTATTATCAACGAGTCTGAAAACATTGATACCATTTGCGAAGTGGAAACCTCTGAAGAGATAAACGAGACTGAGATTGTAGAAGATGTATGTGCGGAAGATACTGAAGTCCTCGCAAAAGACAACCATGCCAGCGCAACCTACCAGCAAGGTATTGATGACTTTTATCAGAGTCAGGCAGAAAGTCAGAAGAGGAAACTGGATACCATTCATGAATACCTTCTATACATCATGTCTCCTTTTGTCTATGAGGAGGACATGGACGAGTTCTGTACAGACCTTTTGAGATTCGCGATGGACCACAACTACCGCCCTGAGGTTGAGTGGAAGAGATACAAGACAAAGCTGAGCAGCTTCGATGTCCGCCATCTGGTCTGGAGCATTGCCATCAGATTGGGACTTGGCAAAGGCAAGGTTTACAGCAACGATGATTGCGCCTGCTATATCGAGCATCGTTTTGCTTCATTGTGCGTAACAGCCAGTGGGGAGCCATTGTCGCATAGCACACTCAGGAACCTGACAGTCACTTCCAACAGCGACCAGATACATTGTGACATTCAGGGAGCAGACGGACTGTTATTCCATATTCCTTCACAACTGGGCATAGAGAAAGACTGAAGATAATCTTTCTCACCTCTCTTATCACTATATAAACATCTCATCTTGGAGCCACATCAGAAACCAAACTTTGGTGTGGTCCTGATATGCCTATGCCCTTTTGCGCTGAAATCTTACCCCAAAAACAGCCGAAATCCCAATTGTCATTCATTATACTTATATGTTCGATATTGTCAAAATCCGCTTCAAAATCTTGCTTTATCCACGAATAATAGCCAAAAATAAGGCTCAACTGCGTGATTGTTTCGTGATGCACCTGTTATTAAAAAGTGGCTTGCCCTCCGATTCGTAACGGGGTTCCTTTGCAGCACGATTCCACTAAAGGGTCGTGTATGTATATGAGTAATGAACCACTTACGTTCAATGACCTTCCGCAGGTCATCGCCGAACTTCGGGATGAAGTATCGGGCATGAAGGCGTTACCGAACGTGCTAACAGTAGTATGTTCACGTCCGAATGCCGAAACATGCACGAAGTGGTACCATGAAAAGTTAAAATGCTAAAGAGTTAGAACATTAAAGAGCTAAGTGCTGCTTCATGTTTTTTGTGGCGTTTCTTTGTTGTTACGAAATAATGTCGTATCTTTGCATTTCAAATTAGTCCATAGTCGTATGTCTTTAGAAGAGAAGATAGGTTTCAACGAGATTCGTGCCATGCTGCACGGCTATTGCCTCAGTTCCTTGGGACATGAGAAGGTGGATGCTATGCAGTTTTCTTCCGACCACGAAGTCGTCACCTCCCTTCATCTACAGCTTGCCGAACTTGAATCAATCCTTCAAACTACTACCGAGTTACCAGAGCAAGACTTCTTCGATTTGAGAGAAGACATCCATCGTATTCGTATCGAAGGAACTTACCTCGAAGAACAGACGGTTTGGGAACTGCTTAGGGTTCTGCATACCCTTCATTCTTGGGTCGAAATCGTAAGACAAAGTGCTTCTGAGGAAAGAACCTCTTTCCCTGCTCTCGAGAAGCTTGCCGAAGGCGTTTTTACCTTTAAGAGCATTACCCGCCGTCTCGAACAGATGCTCGACAAGTATGGTCACATCAAAGATAATGCAAGCAGCGAACTTGCTTCTATTCGCCGAGAGCTGAAGCTTGCCGAAGGAAGTGTTAGCAGAACCTTAACGAGCATTCTGAAATCAGCTCAAGCAGAAGGTTTGGTCGAAAAAGATGTTGCCCCTGCAATGCGAGACGGCCGTTTGGTCATTCCTGTGGCTCCCGCTTTGAAGCGACGCATTAAAGGCATCATTCACGACGAAAGCGCTACAGGCAAAACAGTCTTCATCGAGCCTGCAGAAGTAGTTGAAGCCAACAACCGCATCCGTGAATTGGAGGCCGAAGAAAAGCGGGAGGTTATTCGCATCCTTCGTGAGTTTACTGAACAACTGCGACCCAACCTAAAGGAGTTGATACGAGGCTTCGAGTTCCTTGCAGACATTGAGTTTCTCCTTGCCAAACATCAGCTAACGAAAGCCATTGTTGGGCTTTCTCCTGAGATATATTCCACGCCGCTCATCGATTGGATTGATGCCAGACATCCACTTTTGGAAGCAAAGCTGAAGACCCTCTCTAACTCCCCCTTAAAGGGGGAGGACAAGAAGTCTCCCTTTAAGGGAGATTTAGAGGGTCCTGGGAAGATTGTGCCGCTCTGCATCATGCTTAACAGAAAGCGACACATCCTCATCATTAGTGGACCAAATGCAGGCGGAAAGAGTGTCTGCCTGAAGACAGTCGGCTTGCTGCAATACATGTTGCAGTGCGGCCTGCCTATACCTTTGGCTGATGGTTCAAGGGCAGGCATCTTTGAGCAAATCTTCATCGACATCGGCGACGAGCAAAGCATCGACGACGACCTGAGTACCTACAGCAGCCACTTGCTCAACATGAAGCGAATGATGGCAAGTTGTACACCTAATACATTATTACTAATAGATGAGTTTGGAGGCGGAACGGAACCAACGATTGGTGGCGCTATTGCAGAAGCCGTCTTGAAGCGTTTCGTCAGCAAACAGACCTTTGCCGTCATCACGACACACTACCAGAACCTCAAGCACTTTGCAGAAGACACGCCTGGAGTCGTGAATGGGGCCATGCTCTACGACAGGCAGAAGATGGCTGCGCTATTCCAGTTGCAGATAGGCAACCCTGGCAGCAGCTTCGCTGTAGAGATTGCTCGTAAGATCGGCATTCCTGAAGACGTGATAGCCGACGCCACTGAACTTGTGGGGCGTGAGTACGTCAATGCCGACAAGTATCTGCTTGACATTACTCGAGACAAACGATATTGGGAAGGAAAACGTCAGACGATTCATTCGCAGGAGAAACAGATGGTGCAGACCATCGAGCACTACGAGAAGGAAATAGAGGAGCTGCGAGGCAAACGTAAGGAAATCATCCGCGAGGCCAAAGCAGAAGCTGACAAAATCATTGCTGCAGCTAATGCTCAGATTGAGAACACCATTCGCGAAATTAAGGAAGCCCAAGCAGACAAGGAACGTACTCGTTCTGCACGTCAGCAACTGCAAACCTTCCGCGAAGAAGTGGGACAGATGAGTCAGGAAGAACTTGATGCTTATGTTGAGAAGAAGCGTAAGCAGATTGAGGAACGCAGGAAGCGTCATCAGGAAAGGCAAGCGGCAAAGAAACAGAAGACCCTCTCTAACTCCCACGTAGAGGGGGAGAACAAAAGAGTCTCCCCTAGGGGAGATTTAGATAGGTCTGCTCTTGCTGTAGGCTCTACTGTTCGCATTAAGGGACAGACATCCATTGGCACCATCACAGCCATCGAGGGCAAGCAAGCATCTGTCACTTTTGGAGTGATGAAGACTCTTGTTGACCTTAAGCGATTGGAACAAGCAAAGGAAGCGCCCAAACAGGAAACAAGTCAAACCGTAGTAGTAAGTCGTCAGACGCAGGACAGCATTCGCCAGAAACATCTCGACTTCAAACAGGAGATAGATGTTCGTGGAATGAGGGCTGACGAAGCTTTGCAGGCCGTCACCTATTTCATCGATGATGCTCTTCTGGTCAATGCTTCGCGGGTTCGCATTCTTCATGGCACAGGAACTGGAGCGCTTCGACAAATCATCCGTCAATACCTGAATACCGTCTCTGGCGTTGTTTCTTTCCACGACGAACATGTCCAATTCGGCGGAGCTGGCATAACTGTAGTAGAGTTTAGAGAATGAATAACGAACTTTTCAATCGTACAGAGCTTTTGCTTGGCAGCGAAGCCATGAAGCGTATTCAGAGCAAACGCGTCATCATCTTCGGTCTTGGAGGTGTTGGGAGTTGGTGTGCCGAGTGTCTCGTTCGCGAAGGCATCATGCACATCACACTTGTCGATAGTGATGTGGTGTGCATCACGAATTGCAACCGTCAGCTCATGGCTACAACCAAAACAATAGGCGAGCCGAAGGTGGAAGCTCTTCGAAAACGATTGCTCGAAATAAATCCTGAAGCCGACATTGTTGCCTTGCAGAAGAACTACAGCGAAGAGGCAGCAAACGATTTCAACATAGATACTTACGACTATATCATCGATGCTATCGATTCGCTTAAAGACAAGATTAGTCTCATCCTTCAAGCGACAAACAGCCCCCAAAAGAGTGAGCGGGGTGGGTCTTTTTTCTCGTCCATGGGTGCCGCTCTTCGTATTGACCCCACAAAAGTACGCGTTTCAGAGTTCTGGAAGATAAAGGGCGACCCATTAGCAGCAGCGATGCGTTCATCTATGCGGAAGCATAAGCTTTTCCCTGCCCGCAAATTCCTATGTGTTCATAGCGAGGAACAACCCCTACCCAATCTTGGCAAAGCCTTGCAGGACGGCAGTCAGACCTTCAACAAAGTGCAAACGAATGGCTCCCTTGCACACATCACTGCCATCTTCGGCATGACCCTTGCCGGACTTGTTATTCAGGATATCTATCAACAATAAACACATACAATTACAATTTATGGAAACCAAGGAAACAAATAACAAAGAAAAGCAAGAGGAGCAGACCTATCATTGCAACGATTGCGGTAACGTAATCTACAAGCACGAGGTCTTCTGCTCAAAGTGCGGCAAATTGCTCGACAGATACGACTTTGAATAAATGAGCGGCGAACTGCTTTCCCTTCTTGTTGCCGTGATGTGGACCTTCACGGCACTCTTTGCTGAGGTCGCGAGCAAACGCATGGGCACGCTTGTGCTCAACGTTTGGCGCATGCTTTTAACGATTCTGTTGCTCGGCATCGTGCTTTGGTGGACGTGTGGCAAACCTTGGCCTATGTATGCAAATGCAGAAGTCTGGAAGTGGTTTCTGGCAAGCGGCTTCATGGGGTTCGTCTTTGGAGACTATTGCCTCTTCAATGCATATATTGTGATGGGTAGCCGTTTCGGTCAACTTTTCATGACGCTTGCAAGCCCTTTTGCCGCCATAGCAGCCTGGCTCATGATGGGCGAGACAATGGGAATGCTGGCTTTGCTGGGCATGATTGTAACATTAAGCGGAATCGGCATCTCAATCATGGGTAAAGACGATGATGGTACTCGACACCTGAAGCTCCCCCGTAAAGGTATCCTTCTGGGCATAGGTGCTGGCATGGGACAAGGTATTGGCCTCGTTCTGAGCAAACAAGGACTGATGCATTATGCAGCCAATATCCCTAGGGAAGCAACAGATGTTGCGGCTATGATGCCTTTTGCAGGCACTCAGATGCGAGCTGTAATGGGACTGATTGGCTTTGGAGCTACTTTAATCTTCTTGAAGAAATGGCGAAACATGTTTCGTTTCTTTACCGACCTACGTGGAGCAGCCGCAGCGATGGGAGCTATCTTGCTCGGGCCCTTTTTTGGCGTAAGTCTAAGCCTAATGGCGGTAGGAATGACAAATACAGGCGTTGCTCAAACCCTGATGTCGCTCACACCCATTCTCATTTTGTGGCCCTCCAGGTTGATGTTTGGCACGAAAATCAGCATGCAGGAAGTGGTCGGAGCAGTCATTGCAGTAGCTGGAGCATCACTTTTCTTCATTTAGATTTGGCTGGTTCGAAATAAAATTGTAATTTTGCAGTCGCAAACAAAAGGAGAGATGCCAGAGTGGTCGAATGGACCGCACTCGAAATGCGGCGTACTCTTACGGGTACCCTGGGTTCGAATCCCAGTCTCTCCGCAAAAGAAGGACACCCAAGAGGTGCCCTTTTTGCTTTGTTACACTCTCCGCAACAAAGAAGGCAACCGAATGAGGTTGCCTTTTTCTTATTATATCTTGCTTAGGAACTCTTTGGTGACGGCGAAGCTCTTATCAGCCATCGTGTCCCAGAAGTTCAGATACTGTTTGAAGTGAGCTTTTACACCTGGGGTATCGCTAATGATGCGGAAGCTAAGAAAAGGTATGCTCCAAAGGTGGCAAACTTGTGCAATAGCGCCACTCTCCATATCGACAGCTAGACCTTGCGGATACTTGCCCTTGATGACATCCAACTCATCGCGATTAGTAATGAACTGGTCGCCAGAGCATATCAATCCTGAAACGATGTGGACATCCGTCTTGAGGGTCGATGCAAGCTCGACAAGTCGTTCATCGCCCTTAAAGAGCCTTGGCAAGCCTTGGACTTGACCTGGGTCGCAATCGTCGCCACAATAGACGTCGTGGTAGCAAACCTCTTTTCCTATAACGACATCCATCACGTCGAGCCTTGTGTCGATGCCACCAGCGACTCCAGTCGAAATGACGCAATCGGGATGAAACGTCATGATGAGGTTCGTAACGCCTGTAGCCGCATTTGTCTTACCTATGCCGCATTGCAGCAACACGACCTTACTCTCTCCCAAAGTGCCGACAAGGAACTCTTGAGGTCCACTCTTTACCGTCTCTGCATCTTGAAGCATTGCAGCCACTTGGCGGTATTCTACGCTCATGGCCGTCAGCACACCTATAGTCTTTTGCATACCTAATATTGATGATTTTGGTGCAAAGATACAACAATTAGTTCATAGTTCATAGTTCATAGTTCATTTTTTTTTTGTAACTTTGCAGGCATGAAACACGAAACTTCGCCCATCGAGACTCTGCTCGAGTCGCACAATATAAAGCCAACGGCCAATCGCATTTTGGTGTGCAGGGCACTTGCTGAAGCCAAGCAACCCATGTCGCTTAGCGAGCTGGAATGCGAAATCCTGTCGCTCGACAAATCCAGCGTATTCAGGGTTTTGTCATTGTTCCGCGAGCATCACTTGGTTCATGTTCTTGAAGACGGAAGCGATGGAGTACGATATGAAATCTGTCATAGCACCGATGGCCATGAACACGACGACGACCAACACGTTCACTTCTTCTGCGAATGCTGCCGGCGCACATTCTGCATCAACGACATTCCGATACCGAACGTCAGCCTGCCACAAGGATACGTCCTTGAAAGCATCAACTACATGGCTAAAGGTCTTTGCCCCAAATGCGCCTCCAAAAGGAAATAACTCAATAAACTGCACTTTGCAACCCAGTTGCACGAAATCCTCTGTACCTTTGCAGCGCAAAACAAAAAATATGATATAATATGGTACTTGAATGGATTGAACAATATTGGGATGCTCTGGCGCTAATGACTGCCGAGATGGCTCCCTATTTGCTTTTAGGTTTCTTCATTGCTGGCATACTGCGTGTATTTGTGCCACGAAGTTTATATACAAAACATCTTGCTAAGCCTGGCATGAAGAGCGTGGTGAAGGCCGCAGCACTTGGTGTTCCCCTGCCGCTATGTTCATGTGGTGTCATTCCTACGACAGTAGGCCTTCGACGTGAAGGTGCCAGCCATGGAGCTTGCACCAGTTTCCTGATTGCCACGCCGCAAACGGGCGTTGACAGCATTGCAGCGACCTACTCTCTCATGGGCCTTCCCTTTGCAATCGTTCGCCCCATCGCTGCTCTCTTCACAGCCATATTCGGCGGTTGGCTGGTCAACAAGTATGCCCATGAGGATAAAGAGGCTGTGGCAGACGTTACCTGCAACGACTCATGCTGCCATAGTCCAGGCGAGAACAAGAGCCTCGTCAGCAAACTGAAAGAGGCATTCTCTTATGCTTTTGTCGAGATGATGGAGGACGTGGGCAAATGGCTCGTCATAGGTCTGCTTATTGCAGCGCTCATCACGGTGGCTGTGCCTAATGAGTGGCTGGCTGCACTACACGACTATAAGCTGCTGAACATGCTCATCGTGCTGGCCATTGCCATCCCCATGTACGTCTGTGCAACGGGCAGCATTCCTATCGCTGTTTCGCTGATGGCAAAAGGTCTTACGCCAGGAGCAGGACTTGTGTTGCTGATGGCAGGACCAGCCGTCAATTCTGCCTCGATGCTGGTCATCGGTAAAGTTTTTGGCAAGCGTACCCTTTGGCTCTATCTTCTCTCCATCATCATCGGAGCCATGCTCTTCGGGCTTGGCATCGACTATCTTCTGCCAGGAGAGTGGTTTGCCGTAAAAAGCGGCATTATGGAGGCTGCCTGTCACGATGGCGGCATCGGCATCTTCTCGTACATCTGCACTGGCTTGCTGCTTGTGTTCCTGCTGAATGCTCTCCTTGCCAGCCACCATCACCACCATCATCACGACCTTGAGGAGGAGATTGGCGACTACATAATATATAATATAGAGGGCATGAACTGCAGCCATTGCGCTGAGAACGTAAAGAAAGCCATTGCTGAAGTTGAGGGCGTGGAGCAAGTAGAGGTGTCGCTTCATGAAGGAACGGCAAGCATTGTAGGTTCACATAAGGAGGACGAAGTGCTTCGAGCAGTTGAAAGTATTGGCTTCCGAGCAAGCAAGATACTAAGAGAATGAAGAATTCAAAATTAAGAAAATAAGAAGATGGAAGAACGGACTAGAACAAGGCTGACGAAATTCTCACGTCTTTGGCCAATACCGTTGGTGCTGTGTATTGTGCTGTGTATTGTAGCTCTTTTTGCATGCATAAACCAACAGAGGGACATATTGGCGCTTGCAGGGTTGGGAACGATTCTCATGTTCATTATTATGCTGTGCCAATTGGTAACGTCCATAATCGTGCGACATTGGTGGTATGTGGTTGGCGCTATCGTCAGCATTGCCGTATCAATCTTCGCGTGGCTTTGCTCCATTGTTTTGATGGCTGCAGGACAATATCGTCCGCCTATAAGAGAGAAGACGCACGACATCTCCGACATCATGCTAATCATCGCCAATCAGGAAGACCCAGGGGAACTGCTTTCTTACATCAGAACGGCATGGGAGCACTATATTCAAGGAGAAGAATATCCAGGAGAGTTCCTTCTGATGGACGACTACCTAATGTATGTCGACCGAAACGAAGATGAAGAAAGAGGTTTCGTCTGGACAGACACCACTGAGTTCCGAAGCTGGGACTTTGAGTCGAGTTCAGACAAGCTTGTGGCTTTAGCGCATCGCGACTATACAAATGGCGAACTAGCATGCGGGCAGTATAGCGGCTTATCCTTCTACATCTTTGATGGCGACACCATAGAATGGATTCCTGATGATACGCTCGGAATAGAGTTTCCTGAAATAAACGGCATAGTTGTCTGCTGGCTTTCTGGCGATGCAGACATTACTTTGAGTGCGAGCAACCACGAGGAAGGTACTAACACGAAGTCGTTTGACTGGGATGGAAACAAATTCGTAATCAAAGAAGACAGAAAAGAACCTTAACCTAAACAAACAAGATATGAGCTCAATTATTTCAATTTTGCTGCTTGCACTACTGGTTATCGTAGTCATAGCAGTTACGTGGTTTATCTCCACACAACGTGAACTAGTAAACTTGGACGAGAAATGTAGTAATGCGCTGAGCCAAATCGAAGTGCAGATGAACTCCCGCTGGGATGCACTCTTGGCTTTGGCAAAGGCAGCCCAGTCGTATGCCAAATATGAAAGCGAGACGCTGATTAAAACCATCGAAGGTCGCAGAGGTGCAGTTGTGCAATCCGCCGAAGATGTAAACCAGCAACAGTCTGCTTTTGCAGAAGTGATGGGCAAACTGATGGCTGTTCACGAAGCATATCCCGACCTGAAAGCCTCTGCTCTTTATGAGAAAGCAATGAGCGGTGTGGAGAACTTTGAGGAGAATGTCCGCATGGCTCGTATGATTTATAACGATTCTGCGACTCGCATGAACCGCTATGTACGTCAATGGCCTTCGAGCTTCGTAGCAAAACATCTGAACTTCGACGTAAAGGAATACCTGAAGATTGACGACGAGAAAAAGAAGGATATGCCCAACATGTTTGAGTAAAAGTCTTTTATGAAGAAGAGTCTAACGTTATTTCTTTTGTTATGCATCGCTTCATCGGCGGTAATGGCTCAGCACACGCTAGAGAAGTTGCTGATGAAGGTTACACTTAAGCACGACGGTAGTGCCAGAGTGATAGAGCGGCGCCATGTGCAAGTCAGCGAACAGGGCACAGAGGGCTACATTACCTTCAACAACATGCCCTATATGGAGATATGCGACCTTATGGTTTACGACGAGACTGATGCACAATACGTCGTAGAAGAAAAGTGGGACACACAACGCTCACGTGCCCAAAAGAAAGAACGTTGCGGCTATAACAGGACATCAACAGGAGTGGAATTGTGCTGGGGCTTAGGCGATGCTGGTGAGCGAACCTACGACATCTGCTACACAATTACCAATCTCGTTAAAGGCTATGACGACTACGATGGCTTCTGCCATTGTTTTTATGAAGCCGGCAACTCTCCTGCCCAGAAAGCATATCTGGAAATAGCCTATGAGGACGACTCTCTCACAACAGACAATGCTGCCATTTGGGCTTTTGGCTATCACGGATACAAAGGCATTGATGACGGCTATTGCTATGCCTACAACGACACGACAATACGCAACGGCGACAAGATAATCATCTTGCTGCAACTCGATAAAGGACTGCTCGAACCTGCCTTGACGCAAGAAGAATCGTTCAAGGAAACCGTGAAGCGAACGGCTCTCGAGGGCAGCGAATACTATCTGGAGGATGCAGGACTTGAGGGCAGTACGTCTTCCTTGGCTGGTGGAATGAACAACGGGGAAGAAGTGAAAGCCTCCAAAGTCGAAGGTCCCGATTGGGAAGCAGTGTCGGCAATGCTATGTGTCGGAGGAATCATAGCCCTTGCCCTGTATGCTCGGAGAAAAGAGAAGAAAAAGCAGAAGGCAGAAATGGCACGCGTCAATGGTCTGCTCTGTGGACTAGTGGATGCCAATAGTCTTGAAGATGTGCCCTACTATCGCAACCTGCCGATAGGCGGAGACCTCCTCAAATCTGGCGTAACTCTCAGCACACTGAACAATTATGCAGATGCTTGCGGCCTGAAGAAGCTCAATCTCTCGTTCAACCTCCAGCACATGTTCGAGGCATTCGTCCTTCGCATGATTTACAAGAAGCAGATAAAAGTAATCCTCGACGATGCGGATGGGAATCTGCAACAACGCTTCCGAATAAGTGAACCGGTAAAACCCGAAAAGGGCAAGGACATAAACGAAGTGATGACATTCGCCAGGAAATACACATCGACGTATGAACTCTCGACTAATGAAGCCCTAAAGTCTGGCTGGTGGGCTGAGACAAGGCAAGTATATCAAGGCTACATCAACGATGCCGGAATAGAGTATAACCTTCAGAAGTTGTTGTATGAAGCTTCCGGAGACGACCACATCCTGCAGCCCAACGAGTTGAAAAGCTACGTGAAGGACAATCCGATGGAATGGCGACCGTTTGCTAACATGTTGAATCGATTGACTGGAGGTGCAATAAAAGAAGAGAAGTTGCGCGGAGAAGATGCCAAACAAGTTGTAGGCTTCATGCGCTATCTGCAAGACTTCTCGCTCGTTGGAGAGCGCAACATGGAGGAAGTGGCACTCTGGAAGGAGTATCTGGTCTTTGCCTCTTTCTACGGCATTGCCGACCAAGTGCGGAAGAACATGAAGAAAGTCGCTCCCGATGTCGCAAAACTCAATGATATTGTGCAGCCGGAAGAACTCTTCGACGACATCACGCCGCTGACCGAAGCCCTGACCACATCTATACTCTTTGCACAATCATACATGACGTACAAAGAGAGGAAGGAAGTCGAGGAATGGGAGGCACGCAGCAGTGACATAGATTACAGCAGTAGTAGAGGTTGGAGTGGCAGCAGCAGTTACAGCGGTGGTGGTGGCTACTCAGGCGGTGGCGGCAGCGGATTCCGTTAATACTAGCAGATTTCGGCGTACTTCACAGCACACCGAAACCGTCGGAATTCCGTCTTGATTAACTAGCCTAAAACATCTTTAACGCGATTTTGACGAAAATAAATCTTGCATTTCAAGTTTCGCTTGTTTTGGAAGGTCTGGAGAACTTCCATTTTCCCACGCATGGGAAAATAATTTCTCACGCGTGGGAAAAATGATTGTCACACGTCAATCTCATTGAACGTCCATCAAGCTCTAGTTTTTTACTGCTTTACGAACCTGTAGTTCGTCACGCCACATTCGCTCATGATGCGTTTGATGCGTTCAATTTGTTCTTGCGGAACGCCTTTGCAGACATTGATACGAACGCTGTGGTCTTTGCGAATTGCGACTTCTTTCAAGTGCACACTGATGTCGTCCACATCCCACTTCCATGAGCAGATGGTGTAGTTCTTCCAGCTGAAGCCGTCGAAGTTGCCTCGCCTTTCCCAGATGGAAGTCTTGGTGCCGCAGTCTTTTGGAGGGGTTCCAGTAAGCAGGATGGTCAACTCTGGGTTGATGTTGCCCTTCACGCCAGCAGGAATCTGGACGGGCTTCGTGATGAGGTTGACCGTTAGCTTCTTCCCCTTGGACCGCATCTGTATCTCCACTTTCTTCAAAGCCGAAGCAGGCAGGTTAGGCAGGTTATTGACATCGAGCTGCTTGCCGTCGAGCATGACGTCGTAGTACTTCGTGTGAAACGCCCACGGATAGCCACAATCGGGATGCTCCTCGATGAAGGAGTTGTCGTCCTTCACCACCCAAGTGCCCTTGAGCCACGAGACTGCAATTGCAGGGCCATGCTTCTTGATAAAGTCTTTTGCGTCATCCTTAGGGATAAAGGCATTTAGCATTCTGTCCTTATAGAACCCTCGTACTTCATCCGTTTTTACGATTCCCATTCCAGGTACAGCCACCTCGACGGGGCCGTTATCTTGTACTTGGTCGTTCTCCTTGACGACAGATGAAACTGTCTCGTTCGAAGGGATTATCTCCTCGACTTTGGGTTTGGCCCAAGCAACTAAGGCAAGCGCCATGAGTGCTGGCAAGACGAGTCCTTTGCTCATCAACCAGCGATTGGAATTGTTTTTGTGCATCATCTTGATTCTTTTCTTAAGTGAATGGTGACTGAGGTTGTTGCAGACCGTCTGCAGTCGGCTGCCCACAGCTTTCGTCACGAGTAAGAGTTGATATGTCTTTGCATCGATGCCAAAGTTCAGTACGGCGTTGTCGGCTTCGTATTCATGCACGGCCTTGAGGTCGCGACCAAGCAGATAGACGAAGGGATTGAACCATTGGAGGGCCTTTACAGCTTCGAGAAGCATGAGGTCCCATGTGTGTCCGAGACGGATGTGAGCCTGTTCGTGAGCCAAGATGGGCTGGCGAAGGTGCTCGTAGTCCGAAGCATTTATTATTATATAATGCAGGAAACTGTATGGTGCGAAGTTTACTCCGTGAATGACTATCGTGTTGCCAAGTTCGTCCTTCGTATGCACACCACCCTTTATCTCCTTGAACAGACGGAAGAGCTGGAAGAAAAAGATAGCGAGAGAGGCAAGGAAGCCAAGGAAATAGACAGCCTCCCCTATCCCCTCCAAAGAAGGTTTCGAAAGACATTCTAGTTCTGTGGGATTGACAATCTCATGCTGTTCTTCGTGCTGAGAAGCTTCATATTCTTTTCCGAATTGTATCTCTGGATGTACAATAGCTTCCTGCATTGGGGCTACTTCATAGACAAGAAGCTCCGGCTTCTGTATCGTGAGCTGGACAAAAGGCAGAACCATGGAAGTCACAAGCACTAGGAGCAATGCGATTCTATTGAAGCGATGGAACGTCTCGCGACTCAACAGCAAGGCAAAACTTCCGTAAAGAAGTGCCAGCAGTATCGATGATTTTATAATGTAAGCTAACATCTTAACTCTGTATTAAAGACATTATTTCTTGAAGTTCCTCGTCTGTAAGTTCTTCGTTCTGTATGAGGAAAGAGCAGAAACTCTTAGCCGAGCTGCCAAAAAGAGTATCCTTCACGTCGTTCACCACATGCGCAATGTACTTCTCGCGCGAGAGCATAGGCGAATAGTAAAATGTACGACCTGTTTCTTCCTTGCGTTTATGCTCAACATAACCTTTTGCCTCCAGAATTTTCAAGAAGGTTGCAACAGTAGTATAAGCAGGTTTGGGTTCTGCATAACCCTCCACGATCTCGTTTACAGTAAGAGCGTGATCTGCATCCCAAAGGACGTTCATCACATCCATCTCTGCACGAGTCAAGGGCTTCATTGTCTTCTTATCAGTCATAAAAAAACTTTTTTGTACTGCAAAGGAATGGAGTTTACATCAAGCCGACAAGAGAAAAAAGAAAAAAGGCAGCATCAAGTGCTACCTTTTAACATATTTATTTAGTTTAGCCACGTCGTTTATTAGTAGTTAACATTAAGTAACGAGGTTATATCACTTTAAGGCTTTCTTTTTATTTCACTTTTACGAGTCGTTTCTGCCCGTTGATGATGTAAACGCCGGTCTTGGCGATGCGGTCCAGGCGGGTGCCGCTTAGGGTATAGATAATGGCATCTTTCTGGTCAGCGAACGGAACAATTATGGCATCTTCATCAGGATAAATGGTCACTATAGCTGTTGCTTCTTGATTGCTACCATCTGTTGCTTGTGCAGTTATGGTGGCCGTTCCTGCCTGAATGGCTGTAACAACGCCATCGCTTACAGTTGCAACGGTGGCATCGGAGGTCAGCCAGTTGAGGGTCTTGACGGTTGCTGTCTCAGGAAGAATGATGACGGTCAGTGTGGTATCATTGCCTGCAATCATATCGAGCTCGTTAGGTTCGAGCAGTATCGAGGTGACGTAAATCTTCTCGAGCGATACACTATAGCTGATGTCATCTGGCATACAGACTACACCATCTGCAGTTACAATAAGTTGATTCCTGATGCTGAAATACCCTCCAGCAAAGTCGTTTGCAGCGCGAAGCGTTAGGGTGAAAGCAGTACCCGCTTTTGCATTGAAGTCCGAATTGTCGGGTGCATAAACAAGCAGATGAACGCCTTCTTCATTTGGCATGACATGTGTGACGTGCGAAGTTGTGTTCACTCGCGTACCAAAAACAAGGGTGTCGAGTTGAAGGCCATCTGAAAGTACTATATCAGCCTGATAAGCAGTGGCTAATCTGTTTGCATTCAGGCGGACAGCCTTTTCTCGCGTGTCACCAGCCTTGACGGATGAACTGGTTGAATAGAAGCCCGCCGTCAGACTTTCTTCGCCAAGTGCCACTTTATCGATGATGCGACGAATGGTGACCAAATCTGCCACATCGACGCTGCCATCCTGATTGGCATCTGCATTACTCAATCTGAAACCTGAAGGCGCTTCACCCGTCAGATAAGACGCAAGCCACTCAGCATCATTGTCTGTAAGCTTTAAATCGCCATCGACATCGCCAGCAAGTTCACTGATGTTAAAGTATGTCTCGCCATCGCTATAGACGACAAGATGTGATGTATCGAACGTCGGATAAGCATCCTGACCTATGGTCTGATACCAAATGGGCTCGTCGGTTTCACCTTCGTTGAGCAGATAACAGAGTTTACCGCTTGTCACATCATCTTCGGTCATACGATTGACTTGCGTCGTGGTGATACTATAACAGTTCGCACAACTGGCTCCACCGCGATAGAAGTCGTTGCGATAGTTGTAACCAGTGACAGTGCCTATGTTGTAGCAGTTCGTTAGAATTGCGGACGAACCGAGCCAACCGCAAATGGCTGCACTCTCGCTACCGCCAGTGACAGTGCCTGCATTGTAGCAATCAGTAATGACAAAAGAAGCGGAACTGCCATAGTTGCAACCAATGATGCCGCCAGCATTCACACCCGAACCTGTCACCGTAGCTTCGTTGCCGACCATCGAGAACGTCACAGTGCCACTGCCATTTGAGCCACCTGCCAAACCGACATAATTGGCGCCGCTGATTGTGCATGAGCTGTCGAGAACAAGATTGCTGATGGTTGCTCCGCCGCCGACGGAACCAAACAGGCCCGTGAAGTTACCGCCTACGATATGAAGATTACTGATGCGATGTCCCTGACCGTCGAAAGTGCCACGGAACGACCTCATGCTGGTACCGATGGGATGGAACTGGTCGTCATAGCCTGTCATGTCGAGGTCGGCTTCCAGATATGCATCACTATACATGGCACCACCACCCACGGCCTGGCTGAACTCGATTAGTTGTTCAGGAGTTGAGATGTAATATGTGGAGTCCTGGTATTCGGAACCAGAGTCATAACCAAGATAGTTATCTATCCAAGCAAGTCGAGCTGGTATGTAGTCTCTCAAGACGTTCACTTCCTCGCGGAATGAGCCGAGCGCTGCAACATTCTGATGCACCATGCTGTTGAGGATAGGCCAACGGATGAAGTTCAGATTGGCAGAAGCTTCCATCTCACGAGCCATGCTATCCACGTAGGCGACAAGCGTTTGCTCGTCAAGCGATTCTTCCTTGCGATTCTCTCGCCAAAGCTGATTGAGCCGCTCTGCAGCTGCATTATCGCTAAGAACACGATTGACAAACGACTTCATGTTGCCTGCAGCACTTCCCCCTTGATATGCCCACGAGCTTCGACCGTTAACGGGATAAATACGATTATCATTGTCAAAGGCCAGGTCGAAGTCCCAGCAGGGCGAGACATAGAACTGACTCTCCTCACGTTCCTTGTACATATAGACACTCCAATAGGTATCCATGTTGCCCGAGAACTCGCCGATGAGGAAATGCTTCAGGAACGACTCGACATCGAGATACTTGCGGAAGCCATTCTCGGGGTCAGTGTAGTTGCTTGAAAAGAGCGCCGATTCCATCAGGTTGAAGTAGCCTTGGATGTAATTATGCTGCTCAGTCGTAATGTCGTCGTCGCCTGGATGCTTTATGGTTACAGGGTTGCCTCGATTACTTTTGAACCAGCTCGATTCTCGGTCAGCATAGGCATCGATTTCGATAAGATAGCCACCAGTCACCTCTGGCTCTTCGATATCGAAGGTCGTCATCTCGGTAACAGGAACACGATTCCTGTCAACAGATATCTGGTCGCAAAGTTGGTAGCAACCCTTATACTCGCCATTCATGATGACATCAACAGGCTGAGCCCACGGTGTATAAGGCGCTCCAAGGCGTTTGCTAACCTCGAATGCAAGGCAGTTACGCATCAAAGTCTTGTCGCCATAGTTATTGATGAGCGTCCACTTCTTAGCCTTTGCTGGACTTTCCATCGCAGAACCTTTCAGCATGTGGTGACTCTTTCCATCATTGAACTTGATGCGCCAAGGTTTCTTCGGGAAGCTCCATGATGCATTGCCCCTGCCTCGAGCAGTAATTGGATACTCTTGGATGCGAGTACCACCATCATAAGTAATCGTGATAAACGATGGCATCTCATTCACCTTGTCCTGCGGGTCATAACCAGCTTCTGTGTGAATGCTTACGGTAGGAAGGTTCGTAATCTGATACCAAACAGAGTCCACGCCTTCGCCTTCGTAACCATAGAACTCCAATTCTGCAATGTTACAACGCGCATCGTTCGGACCAACATAACGTACATAGCGGAAGCCTCTCGTCACGGGAACATCTGCATAATCCATCACCCTGACTGTACCCCCATTGGGGATGAGATAAAGAGGAACTGCATCGAGGAAGTCAGGACTGTTGCTGCCTTCAAAGACGCCAAGCTGAACACGCTTTGCTTGAGATGTGCGAGGACTCCATCCAACTCTCGTTATGACATGGGCTGTACCCAAGTCCAATCCAACCCAAGTGCGGGAGCGGTCCAAAGATGCATAGAAAGTATTGAAATTGCCATCAAAAGCATCAGCTGGTGTGTTGACTGTCGAACTCGAACGGCCTGTATCATAGTCCACATTGGGCGAACCGATAGGTGTACCGCTAAGCTTTACGGATTCTGGCACATCCTGTCCGAAGCAACAAACAGCTGACAATAACAGGAGGAATATAGTCGAAAGACCTTTCATTATAATACGTATTCAGCGTGCAAAGGTAACCTTATTTGTTAAATTATGCAAGGGGAGCACACATTTTTAATATAATAATACAAGAAAAGTACAATAATTTAACAACAATTTATCAAACGAAAAGGATAATTCGCTAACTTTGCAAACGAAAACAAAGATTGAATGAAATATTTTATCCTCATTATCCTCCTTTTCCTTCCAAACAAATGGCTGATGGCTCAAGGAGACTTGACACATGAAGTGGCGGCTGACACAGAACATTGGCCAGCTCCACAAATTGACCCAGATTGGAAGTTGGAGTACTTGCCACACAACAACGCCAACCACAATGTCTATGTCTATAAGGACAAACTCTACGACGGGCTTTTCACTCGCACTTTAGGTTGGAATGGAGGAGATGGCGTGCAAACCATTGCCTTGCCTGACGGCAACGTGTTTTGGAGCTTCAACGATAGCTTCTATGGCAAAGCGACTGGAACCGCATCACGCATTCGCCAGTCTTGCAACTTTCCTCGAAACAGCATCATGGTACAGACGCCTGGTGAAGATGGATTGCCTGGCACGAAAAACAGCAACTTCAAATGGCTTGCCGATTGGGTGCAACGCTCTAATTCATCGGGAAGCGGTTACTATCATGCCCGCACACACATTCGTCATCCAAAGGGCGAGAAGACTGATGCACAGATTAAGAACGGCGAGATTGACCAGACTTACCTTTATTGGGCTGGCGACGGAACGGTGGTCGATGGCCAGCTGCAAGTGCTTTGGGCTGGGGTCTATAATGGCTCGGAGAACTTGATGCAGAGCGACAACAGAGCGCTTGCCATCTATTCGCTCGAAGGAACACCAGGCAGTTCTTCTTACCTCAAACTCATCAGCGTGGACCACAACTTCTTCGAGCAAGACCCGATTGGTTATGGCGGGACTCTTTGGGAAGACGAGGACGGACACATATATCTCTATGCTTGTTATCAGTACAAAAAGAATACTGAAGATGTGCTCAACACCAGTTCGCCTGTCGTAGCTCGCACGCAGACACACGACCTACGTTCGCCTTGGGAATATTATGTAGCTGACGCAAATGGCACATTCCATTGGCAAAGCACCTACCCTACCGATGCAGAAGTAAAGCGTTCGGCAATCAGTTCCAGAAGTGTCTCGACGGCTTGGGTCTTCAAGGATGACGACTGGTACTACATGACGGGACAAGGTTTCCCATACGGAAAGCAGGTGTATATCATGCGAAGCCGTAATCCATGGGGACCATTCGAAGAGTGCCACCAACTCTGGACAATGCCATTTGTGCTCGACAAAGTTGGCACGCGCACATATCAACACTTCTATATGCCGCACCTGCATCAAACACTTTCAAGGGAGGGCGAACTGGTATTCTCAACCAACACCGACTGCAAGGAATGGGCCGACAACTTCAATAGCAAGGGCTCGGCAGACTTCTACCGACCATACTTCTACCGTATTTACAATTGGAAAGCTATATTCGACGATTGAACATTGAACATTGAACATTGAAATATGAAGCCTACCAAATATCTTCTTCTCTGTTGTCTGTTGACCGTAGTCTTTTGCCTGGCAAGTTGCTACAAGCTTATCTCTACATATGCTCCGAGCGAAGTTGCACCCGGACAGACGTTCGAGGTTAGCTTTACCGTTGTGGATGATGGTTCTGATAGACAGGACTTTGTGACGGACTGGAGTTATGCCGGAGTTCGAGTGCCGAAAGGCTGGACAGTGACTGTATCGCAAGGTGCACACCAGCAGTTTGCCGAGGATTGGGTTTACTATCAGGACGGCAGTCAAGCAGGCAGTTCGCACGACATGGAACCATGCGATAAGCTTTCTCAGTTCTACAATTCCGCTTGCCCAAAGTCAGGTTATACATGGTCGGGCTTCAAGAGCGTCACAAAGATACCGAAGAACATCTCGGCATGCTGGCGGAATGGTTGTGACAGCATTCGCATTACCTTCCTCGTTACAGTTCCGGAAGATGTCAAACCCGGTCGCTACACGATTGACTTCATGGGTGGCGACGAAGAAGACGATGCCGGCATAGACAAATACAGCAAATATACAGATGCCAAGGACTCTCGGCTCTTCCATGCAGGCACCGCTTCGGGTTCGTACGTGGACAACAGGAATGCTTCTCTGGCCCGCACAATCATTGTGACCGACGCAACCGGCTTTAAAGACCTTAAGAACACTGAAGACCTTAATACTCCTGATTATAAGCAAGGCTCAACGATAGTTAACCTTTCCGGTCAACCTGTCTCGCCAAAGGAGAAAGGCATCATCATCAAAAACGGAAAGAAAATATTGAAACGATGAAACAACTACTTCTACTGCTGCTTTGCCTGCCTGCCTATTCGCAAAGCATGGTGGTCAACACGACTGAAGGCAGCTCTACAGCCTACCCTACGAACCAAGTCGAGTCTGTAACCTTTACGGAGGAGACGACCGAACCCATTCAGCCATCTGCAAAGATTCGGATGAAGCGAAGCATTGTCTTCCTTGGTCATAGCATATGGCGCAACGATAACTACCTCGTTACCTACAAGAGTTCTGGTACGTTCATAACGCCTTTTACAGGTGCTTTTCGTGGACGCGGATACCAAACGCTTCTGCAAGAGGTCTTTGACTTTCCTGCAGTCTATACTCCTGGTCCCGATGGCGGATACAGTGGCTACTCTTTAGGAGGCACCAGTGCAACCGACAGCAAGAGCATTGCCGTTGTTGCCCAGCAGTCTAATAATGGCTGGCCAAATGTCCAGAATGCCATCTGGACGATTGACTTCATCACAAACGACTTCAAGCGCAACATTCCACTCGGCATCTTCGACGACTACAAGTATGCGACTGGCCCTGCAACCTTCTACGGAGCCGTTCGCCAGCTATACGACAAGATAAAAGAGCTTTCTGGCAGCAGCGTCATCATCGTCTTCAGCAACGCCACAAAGCGCAACAACGCGAACTACACGAGCACGAGCCAGAACACTGTAGGCTGCACGCTTGCCGATTATGAGCTGGCCTTGCTGACCTGTGCCGCAGCAAACACCAACTGGTACTTCGTGGACCAGAACCGCCTTTCAGGCATTACAGATGAGAACCTGCCAGCCGTTACTGCCGACGGAGTGCACCTGAACAACCTCGGCTACACAATGGCGGTCAGACCTTGGATTGACGTCCTTCGCACACTGGCAGATAAATAGCCGAACCCGAAATAACAAAACGTAAGCAGAACCGCAGTTTTGCTTACACGGCCATTTTTGACAAACCCTCCAGAATCGCCTAAAATGGTCTCGGACGAGGTTAAATCATTTTTTCAAAAAAAAGCGCTTAAAACGAAAGCATTTTGTAACCTGCTGATTTACAGTACACAATTCTTCACTCTTAATTCATCATTCTTTATTTACATGTGCCGTTTTGCAAAGTGCACCTTGCAAACCAAGCACTTTAGACGCGGTTTTGCACACTTTTTCGCTTGATTTTTCGCCAAACTTCACACAAGGAAATTTCAAACACGACGTGTGAAGTTTGCAAACTTCACACGTGAACTTTTGAAACTTCACGTGTTGCGTTGGTAAAACCGACGTGTTTGGTGCCCATTTTTGACACTTTTCATGAGTGTGCAAAAACAGCAAAATGAAAGCAGAAGAAAGGATTTAATTACTTTTTGACAAATGTCAACAAAAGAGACTTCAAGTCTTCACTTTTCACTCGACCTCAAAAAGGAAACATAACTTTCGGGCATTTTATATAAGCTTGGCCAGCAAGACATAGTCTTTGGCATTGACGATGCCGTCTTCGTTAATGTCAGCAGCCCAGCGAACGGCTGAATCGTCAGGAAGGTTAACGATGATGAGACGAAGCAATTCGAGGTCCTTTGCGTCTATCATGCCATCGCCATTGACATCGCCTCGCTGATAGCCTTCCTTTTCATACTCCTCATCTTCGAGTGGAACAATGTTATAGAAATCTTGCCACACTTGCCTCTCCTGATACTTGCCAAGCGTTTCTCTGGGTACATGCAACGTGCACTTCTTTTGGTCGGCCAAAGAAAACGACCCAAACTCAGCGAGAGGTGGCACGGAAGCAAAGCAATAGAGGTCGGTCAACGAAGAGAGATGCTGCATAGCTGTGCAGCGAATGGCGCGGATGCGATGCGGCAAGACAAAAGACGTAAGTGATGAACAGCAATAGAATGTCAGGGAATCGACTAACTCCTGACGCTTGGGCAGCGATATCTGCTGCAACGAAGTGCATGTCGTAAAGGCTGCATTGGTGATGACATTCATACTTTGAGGCACATTGATGCTCCGCAAACTTGTGCAACCGATGAAAGCACAAGGACTGATAGCTTTGACTGTCGGCGGCAAATGGACAGACGTCAACTCATCGCAGCCCGCAAAAGCATTGTCAGCCACAGACGTAACATTATATACCCTTCCGTTGTAAGTAACCTGTTCCGGCACAACGACATCTCCCGAATAACAAGGCTCCGAAGTTTCTTCACCTCTGCTCGTCACATAGGCAATACGCGTTCCTAGAATGCCTATGTAAACGCCGTTAACCTCCAATTCGTAGGCGTAAAGCATAGAACTGGAGAACAAAAGCAGATATGTGATGAGACGCCGCATTAAAAGTCGTAGAACATTTCGTAAACAGCCTCGAGCTGTGGATACATCCAGCGTGCCAACTTTAAGCCGCCAGCATCATTCAAGTGTAAGCCGTCAGCGAAGAACTTTCTGTTCGACGAACCGATTTCCGTCATCGGACTCAGTCCCGAGTAACTATATGCATCGAGTACAATGAGAGAATAATAGGAAGCAACCTCGCGAATAGCATTAACATACTCGCGGAAAGTCTTACCTGTCGTTGGATTGGTACCTTCCGTAAATGACCTGTCGGCGTTGATGATGAACTCAGGAACATCTATTTCTGTACCATGATGGATGGGAAGCATGACGACAACAGGTACGCCTCTCTTCATAAAGCGGTCGTAGAGTCCCTTGAACAAACGATGGAGGCCAGCATAGAAAGTGTACTTGCCTGTCTTTGGACCATCAGTGAACTGACCAAACTCTGCCGTATCAGTGTGTCCGAAGTCGTTCGTCCCACCAAAGACAATCACCAACTTGCTGGTCGTAGGTATCTTGGTATATCTCTTCTCGAAAGCATTTGAATCACCACTGTTCCTGGCAGCCAGATGCGTAGCAGAGATGCCTTGATTGTCAGCAACACAACCCGTGAGACTGACAAACGAGTTGACGTACTGGCCGTTTTGTGTGATGCTATCTCCAAAGAAAGCAACCTTCTTGCCCTTCCAATGCGACTCCTTAGTCTGCACGACATAAACGGTGTCCTTCTGAGCTGCGAAATAGGTAGCATCCACCTCTGCGACGTCCTTAATGACAACGGAATCAATCTCAGAAACAGGCACAGCATGCGGAAGTTCTGCCTGCCTATAAAGGATGGTAGCATACTGCTGTGCCCACAGAGATGAGCACAGCAGTAGCAATATTGAAAGGGAACGAAGTCTCATTGCAACGATTTATTTCTTAACCAACGTAGCGTCGTCAACAAGGATGTTCTGAGACTTTGAGTAATTGCTGTCCTTAGGATTCATGACTACAAGGCAAACAGTCGTCGTAGCCTCTAAGGTAAACTCGTATGATACAAGCGTCCAGCCATTATTGTTGAGGTCGAAGAAGTCACCGTACTTATAAGCGCCGACTGCCCCATCTGCAACGGGAACATAGCCGCACTTTGTTTGACTCTTATCAGCCGTAGTAGATTTAGCATAGAAAGAGAATGTGTAAGTGCCTGCTTCGAGCGTTATCTCTTGAGTAGCAAGACGCTTGTTTGCACTTCCAGGAGCAGCAACCACGCAAGCATAACTGCCACCATGAGCATCTTGGCTTTGGCTCAAAATAGCGTTGCTTGCTGTACTTGAAGACTTCCATCCGAGAGGTTGAGAATCACTCACCCACTCTTCGAAGCCACCATTCACAAGTTCAGTTACCTCATCGCCACCAGGACCAGGAGTCGGGCCAGGTGTATCGCCACCGCCGCCTTGGCCGCCGTCGCCTTGCTCGAGGATAACAATATCGCCATTCTTGATTTCAGGAGTAACCTCGCCAGTAGTGTTATTGACATACTTCATCAGTTTGCCAGTCATCGTCACCTTCATGCCGACGGTAAGGGCAGAAACGCCAGAGGGAAGGTTTGCCCAATAGCCTTCGAAGACCTTTCCGCCATCCTTGGTATCAGCCATCCAGATGATTTGCTGATTGCGACTAATCTTGCCATCAGTTTCTGTGATATAACCTGTAACGGCATAAGTCTCTGCAGAGGTTCCACCATTAGAAAGGCCATCAACCAACTGAGCCGCCTCAGCACAAGTAACGTTGATGACATCTCCTACAGGAGGCGTTTCGCCACCGCCGCCTTCCTCGAGGATAACGACGGTGGGATTCTTCATCTCTGCTGCTCCGCTGCCGTCGCTTTTCGTAAAATTATAAAGCTTACCAGTAATCTTCACCTTCATGCCGACTGTAAACTCGGAAACGCCTTCAGGGAGGTTAGCATAGTAAGCTTGGAATACTTCACCGTCAGCCATCTTGTCTGCCATCCAGAAAGACTGCTGAGGCGTTCCTGTCTTTGTGCTGACAGCGCCTATAACCTTTGTGATATAACCTGTTATGGCGTATGTCTCGGCAGAAGATGTGTTATCGGGCAAATCTGCCGTCATCTGAGCAGCTATTACACAGGAAACAGATATTGCATCTTCATCTTCTGTGCCGCCACCACCGCCTCCATCATCTGCGAGGATTTCAACGATGGCATTCTTTATCTCAGGCGTAACCTGACCACTATTGTTCACAAACTTCATCAACTTGCCCGTAATCTTCACTTTAGTTCCGACGGTAAATGCAGTTACGCCTTCAGGAAGATTAGCATAGTAAGCCTCGAAGACCTTGCCACCATCCTTTGTATCAGCCATCCAGAAGGTCTGTTGGTTTCTGCTAGGATCACCCACAACCTGAGTAATGTAGCCAGTAATTGTATAAGTCTCGGAAGAGGTTGCACCATCGGCCAAAGCGTTTGTCAACTCTACAGCTTGGGCACAAGTGACAGGAGTCCCTTCAACAGTTCCTGAACCGCCATTCTCCCCAGAGTTACTGCTCTTGTCGGGCAAATTGAATGGAGCGGGAACGTCAACACAGCTACTGAGGGCAAATGCCGTCAGCAACATAAGTGCAAATGTTTTGAAAGTCTTTTTCATAATGATATATGTGTTATTGTTTGTTTCTTCAATTATTTAGTCCAAGTTAAATCGCTTTGGGTACGGGCAAGTATCTGCCACGTGCCACGATAAATAGTTGCAATGCCATAAAGTTCTACTGGTGTCGTAGGAATTGCAACACCCTTGAAGGCTGCATAAGTGCTGGTACGAAGCACGCACTTGCTTCCGGCATTGCCACCCGAGAGAGTTCTGTTGACACAATTACTTACGAGACTAACCGAGCCGTCGTCTGGAGCAATTATGGGAGTGCCGTCACGGCTGATTGTCACACCACTTAGGCGAACCACCCTGCCAGCTTGCTGAGCCATCGTCTTGCTTGCATCGAAATCAATCGTATCGACCTTCATCGTTCCGAAAGCCAAAGCGTCAGAACTGCCGTCCATAATAAGGCGGACATGCTTCTTCCATTCGGACAATTCCATTCTGCCCAAGCCTCCGTTGTAAAGGCCACCTAACTGTGCTTGATTACCATAACCGCCTATATAGAGACCTTTGAGGCTAATGAGAAGCTTCTGTCCTACTGGCATGAAAGCGCCTTGGTCCGAGCCATTGATACCAATAATGATACCACCTGTCTCGTCCTGAACAGAGATTTGTTTGTAAAGGTTATCACCGTAATCATTACCATTGATTACGCAACGCAACCAAAGGTCTTCTGTAATCTGCTTGTAGTTATCGCTACTGATAGTGCTGGCATACGTATTCTGCAACTCTGCAATGGTAACAGTTGTGCCAGCTTCCAATTCATTGTTGCCATAGGGAATGCCTTCGGGAACGTCCCAATCGCCTTCCATACAAGATGCCAGTGTGAAGGTTCCTGCCAGCAGAGCTATGATATATAATTGCTTTTTCATTGCTTCCTTATATTATATAATAATGTATATTCGATGTGCTTTAGAATCTGTAGTTCAGATTGAGCAAGAAGTTGAAGCCCTGAGCATAGAACTTCTTGGCATTCTTCTCGAAGTTATAGGTACGAGGCTTTGTCGTTGCCTCTGTGCCTTGGCCCTCTGTCTCGGTAACACTGTAGTTGCTACGGCTCTGTTCATAACCGCCTGTGGTAATCTTGCGACGGTTAGTCAGGTTGCAGAGCTGCAGGTTAACGCTGAGAGGATGGTGGAACACATAGAACTGACGACCAATACTTGCGTCGATCATAAAGCCGCCATTACCCTTGGCCTGAGCAGGAACATCATATTCACCTGCATGATAACGACCAGCATTCCTCAGGTTCTGCTCATAGCGCATATTTGTGCTATAGGAAAGATAGATGCGGTCGTAGTAATTGCCTGTCAGGTTCAAGTACCAACGCTTAATGCGATAGTTCAAGCCAAGACTTGCTGCAGCCAAAGGCGTGCCGCTTTGACGCATGCCGTCGTTGTGGCAAATCTCCTCGTGCATCTCACCTGAAGTACTGTTCATCCAGTTAACCTTGGTATCATCAATGTACTTGGCTTCGCTATAGGTTCCCAAGGCAACAAGGTCAAGGCTGCTGGTCAGTCTGACTTTCAAACCGACTTCAACACCACAATACGCTTTCTTAACGCCAGTCAGACTATTGTATGAGAAGCTATTGCTGTCGTCGTTGTAGAACTGCTGCCACTCGTTGCCGTCGTGGATATAATAGTAATAACCATTCACATTAAGGCGGAACCACTTATTGTTGATGGCATAACCGAGCTCAGCACTCAAAACTTTCTCATTGTTGAGATTCTGTACATAATCATTATTCATCTCAGGACACATGAAAGCAACTGAAGCGCCAGGAGCCCTGAGTTCATAGCCCAAGCCGGCCATGATGGCATGTCCCTTTCCGAGGTTAATGGTAGAACCCATCTTCAGACCACCATCGAGGAAATGAGCTATGCCGCTCTTGCCATAACTATTGTCCTGGAAGAGGCCGTTACGCATGAAGCCTTCTCTCCACATCCTGCGTCCACCAATCTTACCTGTAATGAAGCTATGCATGATGTCGCGGTCCATGCTGAAGCTGGTCCAAAGCTTAATATCCTGATTCCACAGGTTGTAATCGTAGCCATAGCGGTCACCTTCAATAAGTTTCTGGTAACCGTGGTTTACGTCGTACATTGCTTCAGTCGAGGTCTCTTGATAATCACCTACAAGATAAGTATTGGTGTTATGGAAGTACTGACCGCCCAAGAGGTCCTCGATGGTTCTGAAGTGCGAACCACGATTGCTGAGCAGTTGTACACCAGCACTGAACTTAGTTCCTGGCTTGATGTTCCAATCGTAAGTGCTCGACAGGTTGGTCATCAGGTGATTATTGTGGCGAGCCTCTATCCAATAGATAGCGTCAGCACCAATCTTGTTGAGCTGAGTATTGGCAAAGTACAGTTCGTCGAAGTTGATTTGACGATAGGATTCATTCTGCCAATTGTCGTATGCCGTCCAGAAAGCTGCATTGTCATAGTTGTAGTCGCCATCTCTTCCCCAAACATCATAATTATATGACGGGAAGCGCTTCCAATAGTCGGGATGAGGATTGGTACCACTGTAGTTGAGCTTAGTGCTCTTGTACTTGGCGAGCTTGAAGAAGAAGCTTGTAGTAAGCTTCATGTTATCCTTGATATTGAAGTCCCATGTAGCAAGCACACTCGGTTCGAAGTTATTGACTACGCGGCTGGCCCTTTTCTTGCCCCCTTGATAGCCCCAATATGGGTTGTACTGATAGTCGTTAGCAAGCCAGTATGCTTCGTCTGTGCTCGCACCAGCAGTAGCTCTTTCTGTGGGACTGCCCCAAGTGGCGATGCTCAACGAATGCTTATCGTTGAATACCTTCTGAGCGGACAGGAAGTAAGCCAGGCTGTTGTAGAAGGTTCCCTTGATGGCTGCTGTCTGCATGTTGGCCCAACGATAGCCTACTGTGCCGAAGAAAGCCCAACCGTCTTTGCTGAGACCTGTACCATAGGAGTACATGGCTCGCAATGTGTAGTTGCGATTGGCTCCGGAAAGTGTTACCTTATGCCCGGCAGGCATTTGGCTTGCACGAAGGTTGTAGTTGCTGCTTCCACCCATTCCACTGAAGGAGAAGTTATTGTCCTCGAACGCTCCGACATCGTCTTTGTTACGAACAGCATCGTTCATGCCGCCGATTGTGGAATAAGAGAAGCGACCGTTCTCAGGATTGTTCACCTGAACGCCATTCATGTAGATGTCGTTGTAGGCATTGTCCAAAGCACGATACTTGAACCAAACGCCAGTCCATGCCCAACTTATTTGGCTGGCATAGACATTGCTTGCTGAGTTGATTCGGATGACATCGGTTGTAATGTCATCGTTTTCGCCGAGTTGTGATTCAGTGAAGGTGAAGTTGCTGTCGTCTGTCAGCAGTTCCTCTTCCATCGTGCTCAACGAATCCACGCTGGCCGACTCTGTTGTCTGAGCGTGGCCCAATGATGTTGCCGCAAGTGCAAACGTCAATAGCAGATGTTTCTTTTTCATTTATATATAGATGTTATAATTTAAGTATTATGGTGCAAACTTATAAAAATTTATGCTATCTTCGACATGTTAAGGCATATTTTTTTTGTTATGTGCATTTCCTTTCACAAAAATGCTTAACTTTGCAATAAAAAATAAACGATTACTGAAATGAAACACACATTCTTTACACTTGTCTCGGTCCTTCTCTTGTGCGCCGCATACACAAATGCTCAAAATCGCAGGCTCATGGTTCATGCTGTGGCGTTCTACAATTTGGAGAACCTTTTCGACACTTGCCACGATGCTGGCAAGAACGATTATGACTTCCTTCCAGACGGTTCATACCATTGGGACGAGAACAAGTACACGAACAAACTTGCCAATATGGCTCGTACTCTTTGCGACCTCGGCACAGACAAGTTGCCATACGGAGCAAGCATCATCGGCGTGAGCGAGGTGGAGAACGACAAAGCCCTCGACGACCTTATGGCACAGCCTAATATGAAGGAACGCGGCTACAAATACATCCACCTCGAAGGTCCTGACAAGCGTGGCGTTGACTGTGCCCTCATCTACAATCCCAAGGCTTTCAAGGTTGAGAAGTTCTTCCATAAAATATATGTATATGAGAATGGTGATACGACTCATGCTACTCGTCCTTTCCTTTGCGTTCAGGGCAAGTTAGCTGGCGACAACCTTACTGTCGTAGTCTGTCACTGGCCCAGCCGAGGTGCAGAAGGCATCTTCCGTGACTGGGGAGGGAAGCAGGTTAGAGCACTTACTGACAGCATTCGCCTTGCCGATCCCTCGCAGCACATTATGGTAATGGGTGACATGAACGATGACCCGGATAACACTTCCATGGCTAAGTATCTTGGTGCTCGACGCAAGATGAAGGATGTTGGCGAAGGCGACTTCTATAATCCTTGGTGGGATGTACTCAGGAGCAAAGGTCAAGGAACGCTGTCCTTCCAAGGCGGATGGAACCTCTTCGACCAAATCGTATGCTCACGCAACATGCTCGACCTCGATGGAAAGAAGGAGTACAAGGGACTCACACTTTATGGCTATCACATCTTCAAACGTGATTACCTCCTGCAACAAGAAGGCAAATACAAGAATACGCCAAAGCGCACAACAAGTGGCGGAGTATGGATCAACGGTTATAGCGATCACTTACCAACTGTGACGTATTTAGTGAAAGCAATGTAAAGCAGACATTGCAAAAGTGCAGCAAAGAGCAAAACTTTAAACTCTAAACTTTAAACTTTAAACTTTATTTTGTATCTTTGCACCCGCAAAAAAAAAAGACAAACATTATTTTATATAATAAATAGTTAAATTGTAAATCACTATGACAAGTTACAAAGAACTCGGCCTGGTGAACACCCGTGAGATGTTCAAAAAGGCAGTTGCTGGCGGCTATGCCATCCCAGCTTTCAACTTCAACACACTCGAACAGATGCAAGCCATCGTGCAGGCTGCCGTAGAGACAAAGTCTCCCGTCATCATGCAGGTCAGCAAGGGCGCGCGCAACTATGCAAACGGCACCATCCTTCGCTATATGGCTCAGGGTGCTGTAGAATACGCTAAGGAGCTCGGTTGCGAGAATCCTCAGATTGTTCTTCACCTCGACCACGGCGATAGCTTCGAGCTCTGCAAGGACTGCATCGACAATGGTTTCTCCAGCGTTATGTTCGATGGCAGCTCTCTTCCTTACGAGGAGAACATCCGCATCACCAAGCAGGTAGTTGAATATGCTCACGCTCACGACGTAACCGTTGAGGCTGAGCTCGGCGTACTCGCAGGCGTTGAGGACGAGGTACAGGCCGAAGAGAGTCACTACACGAAGCCCGAAGAGGTAATCGACTTCGCTACTCGCAGCGGTTGCGACAGCCTGGCTATCTCTATCGGTACAAGCCACGGTGCATACAAGTTCACTCCTGAGCAGTGCACACGCGACCCGAAGACTGGCAAGCTCGTGCCTCCTCCATTGGCATTCGACATCCTGCACGAGATCGAGAAGAAGCTTCCTGGATTCCCCATCGTGCTCCACGGCTCTTCTTCTGTTCCTCAGGACGAGGTTGACACCATCAACGCTCACGGCGGTAAGCTGCCCGATGCAGTTGGTATTCCCGAAGAGCAGCTCCGCGAAGCCAGCAAGAGCGCAGTCTGCAAGATCAACATCGACAGCGACAGCCGTCTTGCTATGACAGCTGCTATCCGCAAGCACTTCGACGAGAAGCCCGGCGACTTCGATCCCCGTCAGTACCTGAAGCCCGCTCGCGAGAACATGAAGAAGATGTACATCCACAAGATTGTGGAAGTTCTGGGAAGTAACGATAAGCTCTAAAGCAATACCCCCCTTCACAACTATAAAGGTCTGAGATCAACCTCAGACCTTTATTTTTTTTAAATAAAAGTCAAATTGCTTGACACTTAAGCACTCAACCGCTTCGCTTTTGCATGAAAATAAGAGAATAAGCAAAAACTCTCAACTCTCAACTCTCAACTCTCAACTTTTTTTTGTACCTTTGCGCACCAAAGTGCGCACAAGACAAATGAAGTTTATTAAGAAACTTGACATTTATATCATCAAGGAGTTCCTGTTGCTTTTTGCAGGAACGTTCTTCATTTGTCTGTTCATCTTCGTCATGCAGTTCCTATGGATGTGGATGAACAACCTCATCGGCAAGGGTCTGACTATTGACTTGCTGGCCAAGTTCTTCTGGTACAGCAGCCTGACTGTCATCCCGAGGTCAATGCCGCTTGCAGTGCTTCTGGCCAGTCTCATCTCGTTCGGCAACCTGGGCGAGCACTTCGAATTGCTCAGCATGAAGTCGGCCGGCATCCCTCTCATCCGCATTCTTGCACCCCTCATCTTTGTTGCAGCCCTCATCTGCGGAGCAAGTTTCGTGTTCCAGGACGGGGTCAGTCCATACGCCACGCGTGAGCTTTCGCGTCTGGCTTGGAGCATGAAGCAGAAGAGCCCGGAGCTGGACATTCCAGAAGGCATCTTTTATAGCGAGATTCCAGGCTATAACCTCTATGTAGAGCATAAGGACAAAGACACGGGAATGCTCTATGGAATGATGATATACACCAACACGGGCGGCTACAACGACATCCAGATTGTATTGGCAGACAGCGCTCGACTGCAGAGCACAGCCGACAAGATGCACCTCAGGCTCACGCTGTGGGGAGGTGAACGCTTCAGGAATCTGGATGCACAACAAGGCTCGATGCTCAAAGCAAGCGTGCCATATATGCGAGAATCGTTCGTAAAGGAAACTATCTTCATCCCCTTCGACGGCAACTTCAATCTGATGGATGCCGACCTCTTCTCGCACAACGCACAGACGAAGAACCTGAGCGAGATTGAACACAGCATCGATTCGTTAAGGCAAAAGGCAGATAGCGCGAAGCATGCAATCTACGATAACATCCTCCTCTGGCACATGCGCAAGAGTCTGCCCGTTGGAGTCAAGGACTCGCTCAGCATCATCAAGCAAGCACAAGAGATGCCGCCGTTCGACTCAATCTACCAAGCAATGCACGACGAGCAACGCATCAGGTCATGGCGAAACGCTTTGAATCATGCCGAGACAATGAAGGCTGAATGTGAATTCCGAGCTCTCGAGACGGGAGACAAGAACCTAAACATTCGCAAGCACAGAATCGAGTGGTACAGAAAGTTCACGCTGAGTCTGGCCTGCCTGCTGTTCTTCTTTGTCGGAGCGCCCCTCGGAGCCATCATCCGAAAAGGTGGACTGGGAGTGCCCGTTGTGGTGAGTGTCATCATCTTCATCTTCTATTACATCGTCAACCAAGCTGGCGAGAACAATGCCAAAGTCGATGCCTGGACAGTTGAAAGCGGCACTTGGCTCAGTTCCTTCGTGCTACTTGGCACGGGCTTATTCCTCACGCACAAAGCAAACAGCGACAGTGTGGTCTTCAACATCGAAGGGTACAGAAACTTCTTCATGAAGTTGCTTGGACTTCGATCGGGACGTAAGCTCAACCGAAAGGAAGTCATCCTCAACGACCCTGACTACGTCACCCTACCCGACCGCCTCGCCGAACTCTCGGAGTTCTGCATCGAATGCAGGAAGACGATGCACCTGCGCCGCATCCCAAACTACTTTGACCTCTTCTTCAACCCGGGTCAGGACAAGCATGCGGCAGAACTGAGCGATCGCGTCGAGGCACTGGTCGAGGAACTTCACAACACACGAGACAGCATCCTGCTCATGTACACCAACGAATACCCGATAATCAACCCAAGCGCACACACCAGGCCCTTCACCAGCAAACGCTTGAATATGATTTTCGGCATCATCTTCCCACTCGGCTTCCTCGTCTATATGCGCATCTGGCGCTACCGACTGAGGCTACGACTCGACCTGAGGAACATAGAACGCATCAACAACCTAATAACTGCAAGAATCATAAAGACACATCCCGAAATCATAACATCTCGTGACAACGAAATAACGTTATAACGTCATAACGAAACAACGAACAATTATGAACTATGAATTAAATTTAAGCTCCATCGAGGCGGCGCTCGACGACTTCCGACAGGGGAAGTTTGTCATCGTCGTGGATGATGAGGACCGCGAGAACGAGGGCGACTTCATCACGGCTGCCGAGATGATTACTCCCGAGAAGGTCAACTTCATGCTGCGCAACGGCCGAGGCGTGCTTTGTGCACCCATCACGATGAGCCGTGCTGCTGAACTTGAACTGGACCATCAAGTGGAAGACAATACAAGCATGCTTGGCACGCCATTCACCGTGACGGTGGACCTCCTGGAGGGCTGCACGACGGGTGTCAGCACACACGACCGCGCTGCTACCATCCGTGCACTTGCCGACCCCAATCGCAAACCGTCTGACTTCGGTCGCCCTGGCCACATCAATCCGCTCTACGCACAGGACAAAGGCGTTCTTCGCCGCGCTGGACACACGGAAGCGGCCGTCGATCTTGCCCGACTCTCTGGCCTGCAGCCGGCTGCTGCCCTGATAGAAATCCTGAACGAGGACGGCACGATGGCACGCATGCCACAACTCAAGGAGGTGGCTCGCGAGCATGGACTCAAGATTATCAGCATCCGCGACCTCATCGCCTATCGCCTGAAGCAGGAATCGCTCGTGGAGCGTGGCGTCGAAGCAGACATGCCTACTGCCGACGGACACTTCCATATCATTCCTTTCCGCCAGAAGAGCAACGGCTTGGAGCATGTTGTCCTCTACAAAGGCACATGGACTGAGGACGAGCCTGTGCTGGTGCGCATGCACTCCAGCTGTATGACGGGCGACATCTTTGGTAGTCAGCGTTGCGACTGTGGCGAGCAGCTCCACAAGTCGATGCGCATGATTGAGAAGGAGGGCAAAGGTCTCATCGTCTATCTCAGTCAGGAAGGCCGCGGCATTGGACTGATGAACAAGATAGCCGCCTACAAGCTCCAGGAGCAAGGTGACGACACTGTCGATGCCAACATACACCTCGGCTTCCGTCCCGACGAGCGCGAGTATGGCGTTGGCGCCCAGATACTTCGTGAGATGGGCGTCGGCAAGATTCGTCTCATCACCAACAATCCCGTCAAGCGCGTTGGCCTGGAAAGCTACGGCCTCACCATCGTCGAGAACGTTCCCATCGTGGTCGAGCCCAACGACTACAACCGCCGCTACCTCGAGACAAAGCGGACACGAATGGGACACAAGTTGTAAAAATTGAAAATTGAAAATTGAAAATTAATAATTACCTAGGAATGCTTAGGAAGACCTAGGACAGCCTAGAAAAACCTACCGCAATGAACACAAATCTTTCCGAGAGGCTGCAACGCCTTTCACCTAGCGCAACACTTGCCATGAGTCAGCGCAGCAGCGAGCTCAAGGCACAAGGCGTGGACGTCATCAACATGAGTGTGGGCGAACCTGACTTCAACACGCCCGACCACATCAAGGCTGCAGCCATCAAGGCTGTCGAGGAGAACTACAGCCGCTACAGCCCAGTTCCTGGTTATCCCGAACTGAAGAAGGCTATCGTGGCTAAACTCAAGAACGAGAACGGCCTGGACTATGCGCCCAGCCAAATCCTCGTGTCGAACGGTGCAAAGCAGAGCGTCTGCAACACCATCATGGCCGTCGTCAACGCTGGCGACGAGGTCATCATCCCTGCTCCCTATTGGGTGAGCTACCCGCAGATGGTGCTCCTGGCAGAAGGCACACCCGTCTTCATTGAGGCTACCATCGAGCAGGACTTCAAGATCACGCCCGAGCAACTCGAGGCTGCCATCACGCCAAAGACGAAGGCACTCATCCTCTGCTCGCCCAGCAACCCGACAGGCTCCGTCTATAGCAAGAAGGAACTCGAGGCATTGAAGGACGTGCTGCTCCGTCACGAGCAAGTCATCGTCATTGCCGACGAGATTTACGAGCACATCAACTACGTGGGCGAACATGCCAGCATGGCTCAGTTCCCCGAACTAAAGGAGCGAGTGGTCGTCATCAACGGTGTCAGCAAGGCATACGCCATGACAGGCTGGCGCATTGGTTTCATCGCAGCGCCCGAATGGATTGTGAAGGGCTGCAACAAGCTGCAGGGACAGTACACCAGCGGCCCATGCTCCGTCAGCCAGAAGGCAGCAGAAGCCGCCTTTGCAGGTCCGCAGGAGTGCGTCGAGGAGATGCGTCAGGCCTTCGAGCGTCGCAAGAACCTCATCGTTCGTCTGGCAAAAGAGATACCCGGCCTCGAGGTCAACGACCCGCAAGGTGCCTTCTATCTCTTCCCCAAGTGCAGCAGCTTCTTTGGCAAGAAGGCAATGGTCAATGGTCAATGTGTAATGGTCAACAACAGCACCGACCTCGCCATGTACCTGCTCGAAGTGGGCCATGTAGCAACCGTAGGCGGTGACGCCTTTGGCAGTCCCGAGTGCTTCCGCATGAGCTATGCCACCAGCGACGAGAACATCGTCGAAGCCATGCGCCGCATCAAAGAGACCCTCGCCAAGCTGCAGTGACCCTATAGTCCTTAAAGTCCCTAAAGTCTCTAAAGTCCCTAAGGTCCCTAGGTCCCTAGGGACTTTAAGGTCTTTAAGGAAAACAAGGCTATAGAAAAACGTAAAAACTTGACTTGCGTCGACCTGTCGGTTGACTGGTGTTGAGCTAAAGTTTGACTTGCGTCGACCTGTCGGTTGACTGGCGTCGAGCGAAAGCTTAACGCTAGTCATGGAGACCGTGGTCAGTTAGACCTCAGTTAGAGTTCAGTTAGAGTTAAGTTAGAGTTTAGTTAGAGTTTAGTTAGAGTTTAATTAGAGTTTAATTAGAGTTTAATTAGACTTCAATATGACTTCAGTATGACTTCGGTATGACTTCGGTATGACTTCAATATGAGTTCAATATGAGTTTAATATGACTTCAATATGACTTCAATATGAGTTTAATATGACTTCAATATGAGTTTAATATGACTTCAATATGAGTTTAATATGACTTCAATATGAGTTTAATATGAGATCGACATGAACTTTCACTGACTCTGACTAGTTTGGGACACGGATGAAAAGGGTAACGGTTAACGGTTAAAGGTTAACGGTTAAAGGTTCTTTGATGCTTTAGCACAAAGGCGCGCTTTTTATGCGCGGAAAAAGGTTAATGAAAATTGACTTTCCCTACGGCCGTCGACCTTTGGTTCGTGTTAATTTGAGTAATTCGTGGTCGTTAAATAATTTTGTGTCATCCGTTGTTCGGAATAACGGTTGACTGAGTCGAAACTGCTTTGCGGAATTTATCAAGCCATCAGACGTCCGTCACATTATTTTACCAAACCAGCCACAATTATATGTTTTTTTTGCAAAAATACGCTTATATATATATAATAATGTGTAACTTTGTGTCCGATATGTGTAAATACAAATAAACAAAATATTATTTTATCTTTTAAACAAACCAAAACAATGAAAAAACTATTATTTACGCTTTTGCTCGCCGCAGCAACGCTACCTGGCTGGGCAGAGGATTTGTACTTGGTAGGAAGTGCCGTTTCTATCGATTGGAACATTAACAATGCTATGAGGGCAACCAAAATGACAGAAACAAGTGCGAATGTTTTTGAATGGACTGGATACTTCAAAGCATCAGGCCAATTCAAGATTTTAACTAACAAAGACAGTTGGGATTCTGGCTACAATGCTACTTCTTCAATTGTAACCCTTTCTGGACCAAGCGGTATTCAAGACCGTAGTGGAGGGGATAACCAATGGAAGGTAGCATCGGATGGCATTTACAAAATCACCGTCAACACAAGTGACAAAACCATTAAGGCCGAGTCAGCAACGATGACTATTCCCACCCTTACGGATGGATATTATCAAATTGGTACTGCTAATGACCTAAAAAACTTTGCTGATGCAATCAACAAAGGAGCAATTGAACCAAGCGTTAAGGCAAAACTTACCGCAGACATTGACATGGCTTCTATAACTGACTTTACTCCCATCTGTTGTGCAAATGCAATCAAGTTCACTGGAGAGTTCGACGGTCAGGGCCACGCAATTACCAATTTAGCGGTAGATTATGGCAATTCTTTTGGATATACAGGATTGTTTGGCTATGCAACTGGAGGTGCTGTTATCAAGAATCTGATTGTTGGCACCGGTTGTTCGTTCAAAGGAACTGCGAAAATTGGCGGAATCATTGGTATGGCAGAAGGTAGTGGAACTGTTACACTGACCAATGTCATCAATATGGCCAATGTTACATCAACAGGCGGTAGTGATGCTAACGCAGCAGGCCTTGTTGGATGTGGCACGATTACCATTAATTCCACAAACTGTGCCAATATGGGTGAAATACATGGTCAGGATGGTGAGTGCGCTGCCTTTGCAGGCTGGACAGGGAATGGCACCACCTTCACCAACTGTTGGAATATTGGCGACATCTATAACATGCAAAGTCATCAAAACCTTTATCGTAATCCCGGGGCTGTAACTGCTACTAACTGTTTTGATGCAAATGGAGCTGATTTTTATACACAAGGCACTAAGTTAGCTAGAACTTCTGTTGGAAGTGGTGAACTCTGCTACAAGGTAAATGCAGGCGGCGACAACTGGTATCAGAACCTTACAAGCACAGTTGATGCCTATCCCGTTCCCTTCTCTTCTCACAGCAAAGTATATGCCAACGCTTCCTTCAACTGCGATGGCACTCCAAAGGGTGATGTCGTTTATGGTAATAATAACGAAGAGCATCATGATGCACACCAAGAGGGTGAAGACGGTTTCTGCTCTGTTTGTGACCTTTTGATGACATTCAAATCTGACTTCATGACACCTGTCGACGGATACTACGAAATCTCTAACAACAAAGAACTTTGTTGGTTTGCTGCAAAAGTTAACACAGAAGATCCCAATGTAAATGCTCGTTTGATGAACGACATCGACATGGTTAATGCATACAGCTACACCCCAATCGGAAAAGATCCAAATAATAAGTACAACGGCACATTCGATGGTCAAGGTTTCCGCATCAAGAACCTGACAATTGACAACGATGTGAAGGAACAAGGTTTGTTCTCTGTATGTAACGGTGCAACCATTAAGAACCTCATCATGGATGCATCATGTACTATCAAGAGCACAGGGGTTACTAATGCGGCATTTGTAGCTGTATGTAATGGTTCAGGCACTTTGACCTTCGAAAATTGTGGCAATGAAGCGAAAGTCATTGGTAGCAAAAACAACAACGCTGCATTCCTTGCATTCAATTGGGTTGCAGGTTCAAATCTGACAGTATCATTCCGCAATTGCTACAATATCGGCGAGGTATCTGGCGGTTGGGACAATTGCGCGTTCATTGGATGGAATAGCAGCTCAACTGTTACATTCGATAACTGTTGGAACATTGGCACAATAGAAAATGTGAATGGAGATGGCAACAACTGGGCAAGAAGCGGTAACAGTAAGACACTCACTAATTGCTACTCCACAAATAGCACATATAAGTTTGATGGCGCACTTAAAGAGGTAACAGATGCACAAGTAGCCGATGGCACACTCTGTGCAAAGGTCGGCTATGGCTTCCGTCAGAACATTGGTGAAGGCGGCGACGCTCATCCCAACTTCGTCAAGACACATGGCTTTGTTGCTCAGATTGGTGAGGCTGGTTACTCCACGATGTATAATGTTTACTCTGACGTAACTATTCCTTCTGGCATTGAAGCATACGCAGGTGTAGTATATGGAACAAGCCTTTCTCTCGTTGCTATTGAAAACAAGATTGCAGCAAGCGAGCCTGTTGTCCTGAAGTTGGCAGAAGGAATTAATGCAGGTCTCTTCAACTTCATGCCCACAAGCGGTGCAAGCGAGGCAGCAAGCAACGACCTCAAAGGTTCTACCGGCAATGTTACTGGTGGTGATGGCATCTTTGCTCTTGCACGGAAGGGTGAGCCTGCTAAAGTTGGCTTCTATCCCGTAGATTCTTCTGTAACCATTCCTGAAGGTAAGGCTTACCTTGAGGTAGCTACTAATACAGGTGGTGGCGGTGTCAAGGGCTTCACCTTCGTATTCGACGATGATGCTACAGGCATAAGCCTGATGGAAGATGGAAGAAGTCAGACGGAAGATGGCGCTATCTACAACCTTGCTGGTCAGCGCATCAACAAGATGCAGCGCGGCATTAACATCGTGAACGGCAAAAAGATTTTAAAATAAAGACCTTTAAGACCTTAGGGACTTTAAGGACCTTAGGGACCTTAAACAAGAAAACAAAGATGAAAAAGACATATATCATACCGGCAATCTTTGCCGTTGAGCTTGGCACATGCAAAATGATGGCAGAGTCAGTGGTAATTAACACGACCTATGAATCAACAAATCCAGACACTTACATTGGTAGTTCTGAACAAATCCTGACCAAGGAGAACAAGAGTATCTGGGACGAGGAATGGTAACAGACTTGCGTCTGATGTAAGAAGTAAGATGTCAGACGTAAGATGTAATAAAAAAAGAACAGAGGCAGACGATTACTCGCCTGCCTCTGTTTGTATTAATTTTTAACTTTTAACTTTTAATTTTTCATTTTTCATTTTTAACTATCTAGTGTGCAAGTGCTCCGATGAGTGCTGCGAGCGAAACAGTTGCCACTACGCCTGCTGCAACACCGGCTGCTACGTTATTGTCAACGACTACGACTTCGCGGTGGTGAGCCATGTGACGGCGGTGTGCTTCCATGCGACGCATCTCTTCAATGCGACGTGCCTCCTCCATCCTTCTGCGCTCTTCCATGCGACGACGCTCCTCAATCATACGACGTTCGTGCTTTGACATCTTATGAACAACGGGCATGCCATGGTCGCCGTGATGTGCCACTACGATACCTCTTTCGTTCACGTGATAGACATTATTCCTTGCACTAACCTTTGCGTATGCATTCATATTGCCCATAGCCATCATGATGGCAAATGCGGCGAAGTAAATCATCTTTTTCATAACCTTTGCTTTTTGTGAGTTAAACAATCTTGTTCTTTGTTTCTGATGCAAGAGACTTCTGTCTTAACTGCACTGCAAAGGTACGGCAAGAATCTAAGGGATGAAGGATGTTTTTCCCTAAAGTGTAGGAGGAATTTCCCTACGCTTTAGGAGGAAGATGCCCAGCAGACATACAGGAGCAGAGAGGGCATTCATGAGGAAGTAGTTGCTGAAGCCCATTTGCTCCACGAGCCAGCCACTCAATGCCATCGGCACAATGAGGGCTGCAGAGACAAGGGGAATCTGCAGCATGTTGATGGTGTTGCGGTAGCGAGCACCCGAGATAGCGCTAACAGGAAGTCGGCATATGCCAATTCCCAAGCCAAACAGCAACTGGGCTGACATCGTGCAGAGGCAGAGCTGCCAAAGGCTTTGCGGCGGCCATACGGTCATGCCCAGATAGACGAAAGGAGAGAGTACGATGCACAGGGCCATCGGCCAGAAGAGACGAGGGAGCGTATAGTGCTTGATGAGCCTTCGTCCCACAAAGAGTCCAATGCTGAACGCAATGACGCCAACAGTGCCTTGTGCGAAGCCTATCTCCTGCATCGTGCATTGCAATCCACCTTGCTCGTGCGACATATATAAATATAGTACGCGCGCGTAGAACATCAAGCCTTGTGGCAAGAGCAGCAGGAAAAGGATGAGTACCGGCTGCCACCAATTGGGCTGACGGCGGATGCGGTCTATGATGCGAAGCTCTGCCTTGACAGACGCACCCACACTATGCTTCGCGCCACTGTCGCCTACGCGAGGGCTCTGCAGCCAGATGAGGTGGTGGAAGGTGAAGAGCAGGAACAGTCCTGCTGCCACATAACATCCCATCGCCCACGAGTAACGTATCTGACGGAAATAGACCTCCAACGTACCAACAAGGAAGATAAGCGCTCCATAGGTAAAGATGACTGCCACTTGCGAGCATGCCATCTTGGGAGCCGTAAGCAGACGCTGGAAGACAGGACGCAGCATGCGCTCATAGTACATGCGTGCCGCCAGTTCGTGCCAGGCGCAAAGCAGGCTGACAAGCAACAGAGCGAAGAAAGGTGAGAGTTGAGAGTTGAGAGTTGATAGTTGATAGTTGATAGTTGACAGTTGGATAGTCGTGGGTTTGAAGGAGAAGGCCAGGAGGACGAGACTCACGAAGAGCAATACCTCGATAAGGTGGAGTTGCTGCCGGAAGTGCCCTACCCTTCTTACCCATGCACGCATGAAGGACTTTAGCACCCAAGGCAAGAAAAGAAGGGCAGAAAAGAACGTTGCCTTTGCTGGTGCCAGCCCCAATTGGAGCAGCATCAGCAGGGCAACGTATGTGACAATTGCTGCAGGAATCTCTTCCGCAGCAAAGAGTGTCAGGAACCAAGCCCCCCTCCCAACCTCCCCCCGAGGAGGGAGGCTTTCTCTCCGCCTTCTTCCCTCCTCCTCGGGGGAGGGATTGAGGGTGGGGGCTTTAATAGCTTCTTGCGATGAGGACACGCGCCTTGCTTGGTTTGCCGGTTACCATATCCACACCAGGTGTCTGCTCGAAGCCGAAGGGCACGCAACGAATTGTTGCCTGCGTCTCTTCCTTGATGCGAGCTTCCGTCTCGGCTGTGCCGTCCCAATGACAGAGGAAGAAGCCGCCGTCCTTAACGCGCTCCTTGAACTCCTCGTAGTTGTCGCACTCGTAGATATGTGCGTCGCGGAAGGTCTTGGCCTTCGTGAAGATGTTCTTCTGGATGTCGCCAAGCAACTCCTGAACATAAGCGGCAATGCCTTCGAGCGGACGTGTCTCCTTTTCGAGCGTATCGCGACGCATCACCTCGACTGTACCGTTCTCCAAGTCTCTTGCTCCAAGCACGAGACGAACAGGCACACCCTTCAGCTCGTAGTCAGCGAACTTGAAGCCAGGACGCTTATTCTCGGCATTGTCATACTTAACGCTGATGCCCATCTTCTTGAGCTCGTCGATGATAGGAGCAACAGCTGCATCAACAGCTGCCATCTGTTCGGGCTTGCCGCCAATAGGAATGATGACTACCTGAATGGGAGCCAAGGCAGGAGGAAGAACGAGACCATTATCGTCGCTGTGCGTCATGATGAGAGCACCCATGAGTCGTGTGCTTACACCCCACGAGGTTGCCCAAGCATATTCGGGTTTGTTTTCCTTGTTGAGGAACTGTACTTCGAAAGCCTTACCGAAGTTCTGGCCAAGGAAGTGGCTGGTGCCGCTCTGCAGAGCCTTGCCGTCCTGCATCATAGCCTCGATGGTGTAAGTGTCAAGAGCGCCAGCAAAACGTTCCGTCTCGCTCTTGACGCCCTGAACAACAGGCACAGCCATATACTCTTCTGCGAACTTTGCATAGACCTTGAGCATCTGCTGAGCACGTGCCTCGGCCTCTTCCCTGGTAGCATGAGCCGTGTGGCCCTCTTGCCAAAGGAACTCGCTGGTGCGCAGGAAGAGACGTGTACGCATCTCCCAACGCATCACGTTACACCACTGATTGACCAGCAGAGGCAGGTCGCGATAAGACTGAATCCAGTTCTTGAAGGTGTTCCAGATGATGGTCTCTGACGTTGGACGAATGATGAGTTCCTCTTCGAGTCGAGCAGCAGGGTCAACCACAACGCCATCGTGCGTCTCGTTTGTCTTGAGGCGATAGTGCGTCACGACGGCACACTCCTTAGCGAAGCCTTCCACATGCTCTGCCTCTTTCGAGAGGAAACTCTTGGGGATGAGCAAGGGGAAGTAAGCATTCTGCACGCCAGTCTCCTTGAACATATCGTCGAGGGTGCGTTGCATCTTCTCCCATATTGCATAACCGTAAGGCTTGATGACCATGCAGCCGCGAACGTCGCTCTGCTCTGCCAGGTCGGCCTTAACCACCAGTTCGTTGTACCATTTGCTGTAATCCTCGCTTCTCTTTGTGAGGAAGTCTAATTCTTTTGCCATTACTAAAGATGATTTTATTTATTTTTCGGGTGCAAAAGTACAAAAAAAATATGAAATAAGAAAAAAACTATAAACCATAAACCATAAACTCTAAACTTTTTATATATCTTTGCAATTGAAAAGAGAATCAACAATCAATATTAACTCATAAAATTAATTCAAATGAAAGCAAAGAAATTCCTTTTGGGTGCTTTGGCAATGGCTTTGGTGCTCTCTGGTTGTAACATGAACAACACCACAAAGGGTGGTCTCATCGGTGGTGCTGGCGGCGGTGCACTTGGTGCAGCTATCGGTGCAGGTATTGGTGCTTTGGCTGGTGGTTCAAGTGGTGCAAAGCTTGGTGCAGCCATTGGTGCTGGTGTGGGTGTAGCTGGCGGTACAACTGCTGGTGTGCTCATCGGTAAGAAGATGGATAAGGCTAAGGCAGCAGCCGAGGCTGTGGCTAACGCTCAAGTTGAGACCATTACCGACAAGAACGGTCTGGAAGGCGTAAAGGTTACGTTCGACAACGGCATCCTCTTCAAGGTTGGTAAGAGCGACCTGAAGGCTGACGCACAGAACTCTCTTCGTCAGTTTGCCAACAATGTGCTGAACGTTTACACCGATTGCGACGTAGCCATCTATGGCTTCGCAAGCAGCGACGGCAGCGACGCTACGAACCTGACTCTCAGCCAGAATCGTGCTAATGCAGTTCGCGGATACTTGACAAACACCTGTGGCGTAAGCACTTCTCAGATCAAGAGCAGCACAGGTCTTGGTGAAGATCCCAACTACCTCGTTCTTGACGCAAACGGCAAGGAAGACAGAGATGCCAGCCGCCGTGTAGAGGTTTATCTCTATGCAAGCGAGGCTATGATCAATGCCGCCAACGCAGGCACTCTGCAGTAAAGCAAAGGTTCTAGGAATGCCTAGGAAGTTCTAGGAAACCTAGCTCATGAGAAAACTACAACTTCTATTGCGATGGATTGTGCTCCTGTTCTTTGGGAGCACAATCCTCGCTGTTTTAATATATAAGTGGTGCCCAGTTTATGTAACGCCACTTATGATAATCCGTTGTGCCCAGCAAGTCAGTCACGGAGAGAAACTGCGCCTCAAGCATCATTGGGTGCCGCTCGACTCGATGAGCATCTATATGCCCGTAGCCGTGATGGCAAGCGAAGACCAGCGTTTCCTCACGCATAACGGCTTCGACTTCATCGAAATCAACAAGACACTCGAGGAGCGTCGCTCTGGGAAACGCTTTCGTGGAGGCAGCACCATCAGTCAGCAGACAGCCAAGAACGTTTTCCTTTGGCCTAAAGCAAGCTGGGTTCGGAAAGGACTGGAGGCTTATTTCACCGTTCTCATCGAGTTCATCTGGGGCAAAGAGCGCATTATGGAGGTTTATCTCAACTCCATCGAGATGGGCGACGGCATTTATGGAGCCGAAGCAGTTGCCCAGCAACATTTTGGCCGCAGAGCAATCACCCTGACGCGTCCCAACTGTGCCCTTATCGCCGCTACGCTGCCGAATCCACTCAAGTTCAGTAGCAAAGAGCCTTCTTCCTACATGCTCAAGCGGCAGACTGCCATCATGAATCAGATGCGCCATATTGATGTCTTTCCAAGGAAGAAAGATTAAGCCCAAACGTCTTGTCTGTTAACTTTGCAAATTAGATTAGTCAGAATTCTGCAAAATTATTGACAACAAAATTCAGACTTGCAGAAGGGTCACAAAACATGACACGTTAACTTGCCAAACTTCACACGTGAAAATGCAAAACTTCACACGTGAAGTTTGGCAACTTCACAGCAGAACTTTTTACTCCCCACAAGTCAAAAGAGCAAGAACTTCATTTTCAAGAAGTTGGAGAGGAGTGCCTTTTACACCCTTTTTGCAGGGAAAAACGAATGAATTTGGCTTGCAGATTCATCCCCAAAGACGCATCTCTGCAGGAAGAATCTTTACATTTTCCTGCAATCATATCACCTCAATTCCAATTATCCCGCTTTTGGCTTTGAAAACTTTTTAAGGCAAAAAATGCACTTTTTGCTATATAGAGTTTGCAATTTGCAAAGTTTTTTGTATCTTTGCAGCGCAAAAACTATATAAATATATTATGTTCGAGTCTTTCTATAGAATGCATCAGTATCTGGTGGAACGCACACAGGCGCCCATCAGACGTGCCTTGATGGATGAAATTGATTGGCACAAGCGACTTATCGGCATTAAGGGTAGTCGCGGCGTAGGCAGAACAACTTTCCTGCTCCAGTATGCGAAAGAGAACTTCGGTCCGAGAGATCGCAGGTGTCTCTACATCAACATGAACAACTTCTACTTCCAGGGGAAGACGCTCTTCCAGTTTGCCCAGGAGTTCATGCAGGCTGGTGGTAAAGTCTTGCTCATCGATCAGGTGTTCAAGTACCCAGATTGGAGCCACGACCTCAGGCTCATCTACGACCGCTGCCCACACCTGAAAGTGGTCTTTGCGGGCTCAAGCGTGATGCGATTGAAAGAGGAGAATCCCGAGCTGAACGGCATCTGCGCAAGCTACAACCTGCGTGGCTTCTCTTTCCGCGAATACCTGAACCTCCGGGCAGGAACAAACTTCCGTCCCTACACCATTCGTGAGATTCAGAACCGACACGAGCACATTGCTGAGGAAGTCCTGCAGCAAGTCAATCCTTTGGACTACTTCAACGACTATCTGCATCACGGATACTACCCCTTCTTCCTCGAGAAAGCAAGCTTCATCGAGAACCTGCTGAAGGCTGTCAACATGATGATTGAGGTGGACATCCTGCTCATCAAGCAGATCGACCTGAAGTATCTGACAAAGATAAAGAAGTTGCTCTACCTGCTTGCTACAGGCGATTACGGAGCTCCCAACGTCAGTCAGTTGGCTCAGGACCTGCAGACCAGCCGTGCAACAGTAGTGAACTACATCAAGTACCTGACTGATGCCCGTCTGCTCAACATGCTCTATCGTCCAGGCGAAGACTTCCCCAAGAAGCCCGCAAGCATCCTGCTTCACAACACGAACCTGATGTACGCCATGATGCCCGACTTCAACGACGAGCAGATGATTATGGAAACCTTCTTCCAGAACGCTCTCTGGGGCCGTCATCAAGTGCAGAAGGGCGACCGCAGCTGCACCTTCATCGTGGACAAGAACATGAGATTCCGCATCTGCCTGGAGCAACCCAAACGCAAGAACACAGACGTGCTCTACGCCCTTGCCGGCATCAAGGAAGGCTTGGAACAAGAGATTCCACTCTGGATGTATGGATTCCTCTACTAAAAAGGTGAAGAAGGAAATAGTAGATAACGTATAAAAACACATTTTATAAAATATAAACTGCCCATGACCCTGCAAAGCAGTTCCCTCGCCCTAAAGGGAGAGGGTTAGGGAGAGGGTCTGTAATTTGGTATGAAGCAAAAGAAATTTGTGACTTGGGATGGCAATACCTGTGCCGGACATGTGGCTTATATGTTCAGCGAAGTAGCTGCCATCTACCCCATCACTCCCTCATCTCCTATGGCGGAGCATGTTGACGAGTGGGCCGCTCAGGGTCGTAAGAACCTCTTCGGCGACACAGTAATGGTTCAGGAAATGCAGAGCGAAGGCGGTGCAGCTGGTGCCGTTCATGGTTCGTTGCAGGCTGGTGCCCTCACAAGCACCTTCACTGCCAGCCAGGGCCTCCTGCTCATGATTCCAAATATGTACAAGATTGCAGGCGAATTGTTGCCCAGCGTCTTCCATGTTTCTGCCCGTACACTTGCAACTCACTCTCTGTGTATCTTTGGTGACCACAGCGATGTGATGGCTTGCCGTCAGACAGGCTTTGCCATGCTGGCAGAAGGTAGCGTTCAGGAAGTGATGGACCTCAGCGCTGTTGCTCATCTTGCTGCACTCGAGGCTCGCGTGCCTTTCATCAACTTCTTCGATGGATTCCGCACCTCTCACGAGTATCAGAAGGTCGAACTTCTTGAAGAGGACGATGTTCGCGACCTCGTGAATCAGAAGGCTCTCAGCGAGTTCCGTGCTCGTGCCCTCTCTCCTGAACATCCTCAGGCAAAGGGTATGGCCGAGAATCCAGAGACATTCTTCGCTCATCGCGAGAGCTGCAACCGCTACTATGATGCAGTTCCTGCTATCGTAGAGAAATATATGGCTGCCATCAGCGAACGTACAGGTCGCAAGTATGAGCTCTTCAGCTACTATGGTGCTGAGGATGCAGAGCAGGTCATCATCCTGATGGGTTCTGCTTCTGAGGCTGCTCGCGAGGCTATTGACTACGCAAATGCTAACGGCAAGAAGTACGGTATGGTGAGCGTTCACCTCTATCGTCCTTTCAGCGTGAAGCACCTGCTGGCTGCAGTTCCCAAGACTTGCAAGCGCATCGCTGTGCTTGATCGCACAAAGGAGCCTGGAGCAAATGGCGAGCCTCTGTACCTCGACGTTCGCGACGCATTCTATGGTCAGCCCAACGCTCCTATCATCGTAGGCGGCCGTTATGGTCTCGGCTCTGCCGACGTAACGCCCACCATGATGCTCAGCGTCTATGAGAACCTCGAACTGCCTCAGCCTAAGAGCCAGTTCACCGTTGGTATCGTGGACGACCTCACCTATACTTCTCTGCCCGTCAAGGAAGAGATGGCCCTTGGTGGCGAAGGCATCTTCGAAGCCAAGTTCTTCGGTCTTGGCGCAGACGGTACTGTTGGTGCCAACAAGAACAGCGTCAAGATTATCGGCGACAACACAAACAAGTACTGCCAGGCTTACTTCAGCTACGACTCGAAGAAGAGTGGTGGCTTCACTTGCTCACACTTGCGCTTTGGCGACACACCCATCCGCAGTACTTATCAGATTAAGACGCCTAACTTCGTGGCTTGTCACGTTCAGGCTTACCTGAGGATGTACGACGTGATTCGCGGCCTTCGTCCAAACGGCCAGTTCCTCTTGAACACCATCTTCGAGGGCGAGGAGCTCGTGAAGTTCATTCCTAATAATATTAAGAAGTACTTCGCAGAGAAGAACATCACGGTCTATTACATCAACGCCACAAAGATAGCACAGGAGATTGGTCTCGGCAACCGCACGAACACCATCCTGCAGAGCGCATTCTTCCGCATCACAGAAGTCATCCCCGTTGAGCTCGCAGTAGAGCAGATGAAGAAGGCTATCGTGAAGTCTTACGGCAAGAAGGGCGAGGACGTCGTGAACATGAACTTTGCAGCCGTTGACCGTGGTGGCGAGTACAAGGTGCTGCCCGTTGATCCCGCTTGGAAGAACCTGCCAGCCGACGAGGCTCCTGTATATGACGAGCCCGAGTTCGTTACGAAGCTTGTTCGTCCCATCAATGCCCAGAATGGTGCAGACCTTCCAGTCAGCGCTTACAAGGGCTACGAGGACGGTGCTTGGGAGCAGGGCACTGCAGCTTACGAGAAGCGTGGCGTAGCAGGCTTCGTTCCTGTTTGGAACCCTGATAACTGTATCCAATGTAACAAGTGTGCATTCGTTTGTCCTCACGCTTGCATCCGTCCTATCGTAATGGACGACGAGGAAGTGAAGGGCTTCGAAGGCAAGTCAATCGAGATGAAGGCTCCTGCAGCAATGAAGGGTATGCACTTCGTCATGCAGGTCGGCGTGAAGGACTGTCTGGGTTGCGGCAACTGTGCCGACGTTTGTCCCGGCAATCCAAAACTTGGCGGTCCTGCACTCAAGATGGTGCCTTACGACGACTCAAGCGCAGAGGCTGCACAGGAAGCAAAGAACTGGGATTACTGCGTGAAGAAGGTCAGCTCGAAGCAAGACCTCGTGGACATCAAGCAGAGCCCGAAGAACAGCCAGTTCGCTCAGCCTCTCTTCGAGTTCAGCGGTGCTTGCTCTGGTTGCGGCGAGACTCCTTATGTAAAGCTCATCAGCCAGCTCTTTGGTGATCGCGAGATGGCATCCAACGCAACAGGTTGCTCCTCAATCTACTCTGGCTCTATTCCTTCCACACCTTACACCAAGAACGCGAAGGGTCAAGGACCTGCTTGGTCGAACTCCCTCTTCGAGGACTTCTGCGAGTACGGCCTTGGTATGGTACTTGGCCGCAAGAAGTTGCGCAACAGAATGCGCAAGCTGGCCGAGGAACTCGTGAATACTACAGCCTTCGACTGGATGCGCGAGGCTACACAGAAATGGCTCGACACATTCGACGACTCTACCGCCAACCGCAAAGCAACCGATGAATTCGTTGCCGCTCTGGAGAAGGCTATACTGCCCATCGATGGAGCCATCGAGTTCTGGCAGGGCAAGGGCAAGGAACTGTATGGCGCCGAGGTGGCTGCACAGAAGTTGCAGGAAGCCAAGGATGCCAAGGCAGCAGGCAGCCCCATCTGCCCGTGCCGCGGATGTGCACTCGAGAGCGAACTGCTGGCGAACAAAGACAAGCTGGCTAAGGCAAGCCAATGGATTATCGGTGGTGACGGCGCAAGCTACGACATCGGTTATGGTGGCCTCGACCACGTAATCGGTTCTGGCGAGGACGTTAACATCTTCGTTATCGATACAGAGGTTTACTCCAACACTGGCGGTCAGGCTTCGAAGGCCACACCAATCGGTGCTATTGCTCAGTTCGCTGCCAACGGTAAGCGCGTGGGCAAGAAGGACCTCGGCCTGATGCAGGCTACCTATGGCAACGTCTATGTGGCTCAGGTGGCTATGGGTGCAGACCAGAGCCAGTGCTTGAAGGCCTTCCGCGAGGCTGAAGCTTGGCACGGACCTTCACTCATCATCGCTTACGCTCCCTGTATCAACCACGGCCTGAAGGCTAAGGGAGGTATGGGCAAGAGCCAGGCTGAGGAAGCTAAGGCTGTTGAATGCGGATACTGGCACCTGTGGCGCTACAATCCTGCTCTGGCTGAAGAGGGCAAGACTCCCTTCCAGCTCGACAGCAAGGAGCCCGATTGGGATAAGTTCCAAGAGTTCCTCGAGGGCGAGGTTCGCTTCCTCTCTCTGAAGAAAGCCGCACCCGAAGAGGCTCAAGAGCTCTACGACGCTTGTAAGGCTGCTGCTCAGCGCCGCTACAAGACCTACGTTCGCAAGACGCAGGAAGACTGGAGCCTTTAATAGAAACCGTTATTGCGAAAAGCGCTTTAACGTCATAACAGTAGGGACGCTTCGGCGTCCCTACATTATTTAAATTACTATGAAAAACTTCTTCGTACTCATATTCGCTTTAATGGCCCTCGCTTCGAAGGCACAGGTGCAGAATATGATTGTTTACAGAAGCGATGGCTCAACCATTCGTTGTGATGTGGAAACGGTTGACAGCGTCGCTTTCGAGGCTGTTCCGAAGTGGAGCAACCGTTCACAAGAGGCTAAGAACCTACTCTCCTACCTTGAGGAGAATGTCGGCCAAAAGATACTGACGGGCACTCATGCTTGCGTGAACTACAACATCAACGAAGCCAAATGGGTATTTAAGCACACGCGGAAATACCCAGCCATCAACACGTTCGACTTCATCCACGACATACATTCCTCTTCGAATGGCTGGATAAACTACGCGAGCAACACAATTTGGCAGAACTGGGCTAACGCAGGCGGCATCGTCTCGGCAATGTGGCATTGGAACATGCTTACGAACGACAGCACCGACTGGACTTGCACCCCAGGCTCCGAACCCAAGCAAACCAGTTTCCGACCCTCAGGAATCTTCTCACCGAACAGCGACGACTACAAAACGATGATAGCCCGCATCGACCAAGTCGCTATGTGGTTGAAATCCACCAAGACAGCCAAAGTGCCTGTTCTGTGGCGCCCCCTTCACGAAGCACAAGGCAACTGGACGGAAGCCAATCCAGGCACAGACTGGCACAAAGCATGGTTCTGGTGGGGAGCTGACGGACCAGAAGCATTCGTAGAACTATGGAGAGTGATGTACGACCGCATGGTGAATTATCATGGCCTTACGAACCTCATCTGGATCTTTAACGCAGGAGACTCAAAGCGCTGGTACCCAGGCGATGAATACGTCGATATTGTAGCGTACGACTTCTACAACAAGAACCTCAGCGAGATGCACTGGTGGTACGACTACTTCCACGAAAACTACCCAGGCAAACTCTATGCCATCAGCGAATTCGGAAGCATTCCGAAACTCTCGCAGCTGTGGGAAGACGGTCAGCACTGGAGTTTCCTCATCCCTTGGTACGACTACGACCGCACGAACAAAACAAGCGGCGATGCCTTCAACAGCACCGACCACAACAACGCCAACATCGACTGGTGGAACGATGCTCTGGAGCAGGATTGTGCCATCACGCGCGACGAATTGCCAAGGAATTAGTATTCTTTGGCCAACACACCTGAACACCTGATTCAACACATTATATTTAATTTATAAATCCCCTATAGGGCGTTCGTCATTCCCCTATAGGGCGTTGAGCATTCCCCTATAGGGCGTTGAGCGTTCCCCTATAGGGCGTTTGGCACCCTAATACTTGTGGCTGCCATTTTTTGTCGACTAAATATGCAGCCGCAATATCATTTTGCGCATATAATATATAATAATGTGACGTTTTGTTGGCCAAAAGAAAGATTTATGCTAACTTTGCGGCCAATTCGCGTACGCGAGAAAGATTAAGGATTATGAAACATCAATTGAGAAGCTCAGTCTGCACCGAAGGTCGTCGCATGGCTGGAGCACGTGCTCTTTGGGTCGCTAACGGCATGAAGAGGGAACAGTTCGGCAAGCCAATCATCGCTGTCGTCAACTCGTTCACACAGTTCGTCCCCGGTCATACACACCTCCACGAGATAGGACAGATTGTCAAGCAAGAGATAGAAAAGCTCGGTTGCTACGCAGCTGAGTTCAACACCATCGCCATCGACGACGGCATCGCCATGGGTCACGACGGCATGCTCTACTCCCTACCCTCGCGCGACATCATCGCCGACTCGGTGGAGTACATGGTAAATGCTCACAAAGCAGATGCAATGGTCTGCATTTCCAACTGCGACAAAGTGACCCCAGGTATGCTGATGGCTGCCATGAGACTGAACATCCCGGCCGTCTTCGTAAGCGGCGGACCAATGGAATCTCACAAGCTCAACGGTGAGAACGCTGACCTCATCACGGCAATGGTGAAAGGTGGCGACCCAACCGTCAGCGACGAGGAACTGGCTCAGGTGGAGCAGATGGCTTGCCCGGGCTGCGGTGCTTGCTCAGGTATGTTCACAGCCAACTCTATGAACTCGCTGACCGAAGCCATCGGACTCTCGCTCCCTGGCAACGGAAGCATCCTCGCCACACACAAGAACCGCATACAGCTCTTCAAGGACGCTGCCAAGATTATCGTAAAGAATGCCCTAGCTTACTACGAGGACGGCGACGAAAGCGTACTGCCACGCAGCATCGCAACCCGTCAGGCTTTCCTCAACGCCATGACACTCGACATCGCCATGGGCGCAAGCACAAACACTGTGCTCCACCTGCTTGCAGTCGCTCAGGAAGCTGAAGTGGACTTCAAGATGAAGGACATCGACCAGCTGAGCCGCAAAGTGCCCTTCCTCTGCAAGCTCTCGCCGAACTGGCAGAAGTACAGCATTCAGGAGGAGAACCGTGCTGGAGGCATTCTCGGCATACTTGGCGAACTCGCTAAAGGCAACCTGCTCGACCTCTCCTGCAAGCGCGTCAACGGCGCCACACTTGGCGAAGACATTGAGAAATACAGCATCACAGGCAAGACCATCGACCCAGAGGCAAAGCGCATCTATAGTAGCGCCCCTGGCGGCAAGTTCAGCAACGTGATGGGCTCGCAGGAAACATACTTCGAGACACTCGACACAGACCGCGAGAACGGCTGCATCCGCGACATCGAACACGCCTACATGAAGGATGGCGGAATGGCTGTCCTCTTCGGCAACATCGCTCAGGACGGTTGCGTCGTCAAGACTGCTGGCGTTGCTCCTGAGCTCTGGCACTTTGAGGGGCCGGCCGTCTGCTTCGACTCTCAGGAAGACGCTTGCGAAGGCATTTTGGGCGGCAAAGTGAAGAAGGGCGATTGCGTTGTCATCACGCACGAAGGCCCGAAAGGCGGTCCTGGCATGCAGGAGATGCTCTACCCCACCTCGTACATCAAGTCGATGCACATGGGCAAGGAATGCGCCCTCATCACCGACGGACGCTTCTCAGGCGGCACAAGCGGCCTCTCCATCGGACACATCAGTCCCGAGGCAGCCAGTGGCGGCAACATCGGAAAGATAAAAGACGGCGATATCATCGTCATCGACATCCCCAGCCGCTCCATCAACGTGAAGCTCAGCGACGAAGAACTTGCAGCTCGTCCACAGCAACCCCTGTGTCGCAACAGAGTCGTAAGCAAAGCATTGAGGGCTTATGCGCAATCTGTTGCAAGTGCTGACAAGGGCGGAATCAGAATAATCGATTAACTATGGTAAACGAAAAGATATCAGGTGCAGAGGCTTTGATGAGAAGCCTTGAACACGAAGGTGTAGATGTGCTCTTCGGCTATCCTGGCGGCGCTATCATGCCCACCTACGACGCCCTCTACGACCACAAGAAGACCCTTCATCACATCCTTGTTCGTCATGAACAAGCTGCCGTTCATGCCGCTCAGGGTTATGCCCGCGTCAGTGGTAAGGTAGGTTGTGCTATCGTGACAAGTGGCCCGGGAGCAATGAATACGATTACAGGCGTTGCCGATGCCATGATTGACTCCACGCCTATGGTCGTTATCTGCGGCCAGGTCGGCGCTGCCATGCTCGGTACTGACGCTTTCCAGGAGGTCGATGTGGTGGGCGTTACCCAACCTATCACGAAGTGGAACTTCCAGATTCGTCGTGCCGAAGACATCCCTTGGGCAGTGGCTCGTGCCTTCTTCATTGCAAAGAGCGGCAGGCCAGGCCCTGTTGTGCTCGACTTTGCGAAGAACGCGCAGACTGCCATGATAGAGTATGCTCCGCAGAAGGTCGATTTCATCCGCAGCTACAATCCCTATCCTCAGCCGGAAGAAGGCGCTATCGAGAAAGCCGCTCAGATGATTAACGAAAGCGTGAAGCCCTTCATGCTTGTCGGTCAAGGCGTAGAACTCGCCGGAGCAAACAAGGAACTGCTTGCCCTTTGCGAGAAAGCACAGATACCCTTTGGAGCAACATTGCTCGGCTTGTCTGCAGCTCCTTCCGACCATCCGCTCAATAAAGGAATGCTTGGCATGCACGGCAACCTTGCGCCAAACGTTATGACGAATCAGTGCGACCTGCTCATCGCTGTCGGTATGCGCTTTGATGACCGCGTAACAGGCAACCTGAAGACCTATGCTAAGCAGGCAAAGATCATACACTTCGAGATTGACCCATCCGAGCTTGGTAAGAACGTGAAGCCTACTCTCTCTGTCCTCGGAGATTGCAAGCAGACACTTCCAGCCGTAACGAAGCTTGTGCAGAAGGCTACTCATAAAGCTTGGATAGAAGGCTTCAAGCCATATGAAGAGAAAGAGTTCACAAAGGTTATCGATGCCGCCCTCAATCCCACAGAAGGCCCACTCTTGATGGGCGAAGTGGTGCGCAAGGTTAGCGAGGCAGCCAAGAACAAAGCCATCCTCGTGACCGATGTCGGACAAAACCAGATGTTCGGTTGTCGCTACTTCAAGTTCACGGAGCCTCGCTCCGTAGTTACCAGCGGTGGTTGCGGCACGATGGGCTTCGGCATTCCAGCAGCTATGGGTGCTTGCTATGGCGCTCCCGACAGAACAGTCTGCATGTTCTGCGGTGACGGAGGCTTCCAAATGACAATACAGGAGCTGGGTACCATCATGGAGAACCAGATTCCCGTGAAGATGATACTCCTGAACAACAACTTCCTCGGCAACGTTAGGCAGTGGCAATACATGTTCTTCAACAAGCGCTACTCCTTTACGCCCATGCTCAACCCCGACTACGAAAAGATTGCCGCAGGCTATAACATTCCTTGCCGTACCGTTATTGATCGCAAGGACCTCGATGCTGCCATCAAGGAGATGCTCAACACAAAGGGTCCGTACCTCTTGCAATGTGCTGTGAAGGAAGAAGACAACGTGCTCCCCATGACACCTCCAGGAGCCAATGTGGACGAGATGCTGCTTGAGGTTAATTAATAGTTCATAATTCATAGTTCATAGTTATGAAGACAAAGAAGAAAACAGGAAACGCCGAATGTGGCGATTGCAATACTTGCGGCAAATGTGACGAGTTGGAGCAGGCAAAGGAGATGCAAGGCTTCAATGAAGCTGTTTATGCTGCAGCAGCTATTGAGCGCGACAGCTTCGAGAAGAACTTGGCTCGTCAGCGCAGGGCCACTCTTGCTCAGGATGCAAGAGAAGGCAGCCAGAAGGAGACCTTCAAGCGTAATGCAGTGGCTCGTCCTGCTGTACCAGGTCACGAAGGTGCTTTGCTCAGTCACGACGGCTTGACGCTCTACACGCTCATCGTCTATTCCGAGAACTTCGCAGGTATCCTCAATCAGATAACCGCTGTCTTTACACGTCGGCAGGTCAACATCGAGAGCCTCAATGTATGCGCCTCTTCCACTCCTGGTGTCCACAAATACACGATTACCTGTTACTGCAAGCAGGAGATGGCAGAGATGCTGACCAAGCAAATCGAGAAGAAAGTTGATGTCTTGCAAGCCAACTGCTTTGTGGACGACGAGATATTCATCCTCGAAACCTCTTTGCTGAAGCTTTCCACACCGATGGTCCTTGCCAATCAAGACATATCTTGCATTGTTCGTCGCTATGATGCCCGCATCGTCGAGGTGAATCCAACATACACCATCGTCGAGAACACAGGCATCACAAGAGATGTGATAGAGCTCTTCACCCAGCTCGACGCGCTCGGTTGCGTCTTGCAGTTCGTCCGTACAGGCCGCATTGCAGTCACGAAGTCTTGCATTGAACGCCTCGATGCCTATATTGCGAAGCGCGAAGAAGAACACAACACTAATTCATAATTCTTAATTCATAATTCATAATTAAGGCTACGCCCCAGAATTTTCACAAAGAAGATAATCGTGAATTATGAATTAGTATTATGGACTATGAAGCTTTAGCTCGAGGTAAGTCAACTATGAATTATGAACTATGAATTATGAATTAATAGATAGATATCCTTTCTTTGTTGAGCCTTTCCATGTTGACTTCACCGGTCGCATCTTCCTTGGTGTACTCGGCAATCATCTGCTCAATGCTGCGGGCAATCACTCGCAAAGGCGCGGCTGGGGCATCGGTGCCTTGAACGAAACGCAGCACACTTGGGTGCTCTCGCGTCTCAGCATCGAGATGAACGAGATGCCTCGGCAATATGAGCATTGCGAAGTGAGAACTTGGGTGGAGAGCGTGATGAAGCTATTCACAAACCGTAACTTCTCCATCCATAATGCTGATGGCAAGCCCCTTGGTTATGCCAGAAGTGTATGGGCGATGATTGACTTGGAGACGCGGAAGCCTTGCGACCTGCTGACACTCTACGATGGAGACATCCTCCGATATATTGTGCCGGAGGAAGAGAACGTCTGCCCCATCGAGGGCCATGGACGCTTCCGCTTCCGCGAGCCACAGCTCATCCGCACCATCGACACCTATTACAGCGATGTTGACATCAACGGCCACATCAACAGCATCAAGTACATCGAGCACATCCTCGACCTTTTCCCAAAAGAGCGCTTCGAGCAGGGAGGCATCCGCCGCTTCGAGATAGCTTACAAGGCAGAGTCCTATCTTGGAGACCGCCTAAGCTTCTACGAACAGACAATAAGCGAGAAAGAGACCGACATAGAGGTCCGCAAGAACGAAGGCGAAGTGGTTTGTCAGGCAAAGGTCTGCTTCAAGTGATAAAAGCCCCTACATCTTTATGAAAAGAGAGATTGCCAACATCATCAAGTACCTCATTGTCTATGGCGTGCTTTTGGTAATGCCTATTGTCATTATCGCCATTTGCGAAGTGGTGAGGGACAGGCTACAAGGCGGCACGATGAGCAGCGACGAACTGAGCATCGCCCCCAAAGCAGCCGTCCTCATCGTAAGCCTTCTCGTTCTGTCTTACGGAATATACTGGTTCAACCGAAAGTATCCAGCAAGGGAAGAGCAAGAACATAACACGGCCAGTTTGTAAACTTAACACGCTTAGTTGGGCAACTTAACGTGTTAAGATGAGCGTTTTAACGTGTTAAGTTGGGAGACTTAACGTACCTCGGGAATTTTATACTAAAGAAAGTTCCGCAAGAATTAGGGACTGTTCCCTCTTCTCTTGCACTTGGGACTATATTTTTAAGCAAAAAGCAACGAACTTTCAATTTTTTGTTGTATCTTTGCACGCGATTAAACGGATAACACAACAAAAAGAAAGTACAATTTCAACAACAATAAATCTACTAGACTATGGCAAAAATGAATTTTGGCGGTGTCATCGAGGAAGTTATGACCCGCGAAGAGTTCCCTCTTGAGAAAGCACGTGAGATTCTGAAGGACGAGACGATTGCCGTTATTGGCTACGGCGTACAAGGTCCCGGTCAGGCTTGCAACCTGCGCGACAACGGCTTCAACGTGATTGTAGGCCAGCGTCAGGGCAAGACTTTCGAGAAGGCAAAGGCCGACGGATGGGTTCCAGGCGAGACGCTCTTCTCCATCGAAGAGGCTGCCGACAAGGGTACCATCGTGATGTGTCTGCTTTCCGATGCAGCTGTGATGAGCGTATGGCCCACTCTGCAGAAGTACCTCACTCCCGGCAAGGCTCTTTATTTCTCTCATGGCTTCGCAATTACTTGGAACGATCGCACTGGTTGCGTGCCCTCTAAGGACATCGACGTCATCATGGTTGCCCCGAAGGGTAGCGGCACAAGCCTGCGCACCATGTTCCTCGAAGGTCGTGGTCTGAACAGCTCTTACGCAGTCTATAACGATGCTACCGGTCGTGCTCTGGACCGCACACTTGCCCTCGGCATCGGTATCGGTTCAGGTTATCTCTTCGAGACCACTTTCCAGCGCGAGGCAACATCTGACCTCACTGGCGAGCGCGGCTCTCTGATGGGTGCCATTCAGGGTTTGCTCTTGGCTCAGTACGAAGTGCTCCGCGAGAACGGTCACACACCTTCCGAGGCCTTCAACGAGACCGTAGAGGAACTGACACAGAGCCTCATGCCTCTCTTCGCACAGAAGGGTATGGACTGGATGTACGCTAACTGCTCTACTACAGCACAGCGCGGTGCCCTCGACTGGTTCCCCCGCTTCCACGATGCAATCAAGCCCGTCGTAGAACAACTCTATGCAAGTGTGAAGTGTGGCAACGAAGCTCAGATCAGCATCGATGCCAACTCAAAGCCCGACTACCGCGTGGGTCTGGAGAAGGAACTGGCTGCTCTGCACGACTCAGAGATGTGGCGCACAGCAGAAACGGTTCGTAAACTCCGTCCCGAGAATAACTAATCCTCCCCCTTCTATCTCCCAAAAGGGAGGAGTAACGGAACAAAAGAAAGAGGCGAGCAGCAATGCCCGCCTCTTTTCATTTTAATTCTTAATTGCTTAGAAATAGTAGCCAAAGCTCAGTTTCAAGCCGACCTTGGTAGCTTCCTTGAAGTGATTGAAACACATGTCAACATAGAGCGATGGCTCCAATGTAACATGATCGTTCAGGAAGAAGCAGTAACCAGCTTCGAGGGGCAGATAGACATTGTGAAGAACGCTTGATTCTCCAAAATCACCACCGCTTACACCTACAAGACCATACTTGATACCAGTTCCGAAGAAGAAACCATGGTCCTGCATGTAGTAGCGGACACCAGCACCCAAGTCGAACTGATTCGAACCAGCTACATGATCCCAACCGATAAGGCCTTTCACCATCCAGTTGTTTACGAAGAAATAACCGCCTGCTGCTTCAATGTTCATGCAGAAACCTGGCTGCTTAGAATAACTTAGGCCAAAGCCACTCAATGAAGCATTTACATACTTCGTACCCTTCTCGAACTGTGCTGAAGCACTGAGAGTGAATGTTGCAAGAAGCAACGCAATAAAGATTTTTTTCATAATGTTAATAAATTAGGGGTTAGTATTATGATGAATAAATCTCTCAAAGAGAATAGCCAGCAAGACCATCATGACAAGTCCAGCTGTAAGACCAATCTCGAGCGAAAGGCGGAAGCCTTCTGGAGCAGTCATGATGTAACTGACGCTTACGACTGTCATGAAGAGGGCTGGCATGAACGCTATCCAGTAGAACTTCCTATGCTTTGCGAGCCAAACTGCTGCTGCCCAAAGCATGATGCAGGCAAGAGTTTGATTGGTCCAAGCAAAGTAGCGCCATAGTACGCCAAAGTCAATGAAGAACAGGCCTGTTGTGATGGCAAAAAGCGGCAGGCATAGCATGAGACGCTTCCAGATGTTCTTCTGACTGATGTGCAGGAAGTCGGCTGCGATGAGTCGGGCACTGCGGAAGGCTGTGTCGCCACTCGTAATGGGCGCTGCCACTACTCCAAGTATGGCAAGAACAGCTCCTACGGCTCCCATCCAACCTACGCTAATCTCCTTGACCACAATGGCTGGATTGCCCAAGGCGGCAAGTTTCTGGTAGGCTGTGGCTCCTTCTTCCCCAGGCAACATGCTTGCGAATTTAATTGCTGCTGCTGCCCAAATGAGTGCCACAACTCCTTCGGTTATCATGGCTCCGTAGAAGATTGGTCGCCCAAGGCGTTCGCTGGTGAGGCATCGAGCCATGAGCGGGCTCTGGGTTCCGTGAAAGCCACTAATCGCGCCACAGGCAATTGTGATGCAAAGGAGCGGGAAGATGGGCAAGCCTTTCGGGTGATGCGTCACAAAAGGTTCATCCATAATCTCCGGCATCCAACCCTCTTTCGTATAGATACCCCAGCAGATGCCAACTGCCATCACAAGCAAGGCAAGTCCGAAGACAGGATAAACTCTGCCAATGAGCTTGTCGATTGGCAAAAGCGTAGCAAGGATGAAGTAGAGGAAGATAGCGGTCAGCCAGAAGCCATTCGAGAAGAGCCAGCCTCGGTCGGGTGTCATGTTGTCGAGCAAGGAAGCCGGCGTTGTCACAAAGACTGCGCCAACCAGAACCAAGAGTACAAGGGCTCCGACTCGCATCACAATTCGCATTCCGTCGCCCAACTCGTTACCAATTATCTCAGGCAACGAGACGCCTCCCTGCCTGATACATATCATGCCACATAGGTAGTCGTGGACTGCTCCTGCGAAGATGCATCCAAGCACTATCCAAAGGTAGGCAGCCGGTCCATAGAGAATGCCCATGATGGCTCCGAAGATAGGGCCTGTACCTGCGATGTTGAGGAATTGTATCAAGAACACTCGCCAAGCTGGCATTGGGATGAAGTCCACGCCGTCTCGCTTGGTGTAGCAAGGCATCTGAGTCGAAGCGCTTGGACGAACCACTCGCTCAACAATTGCTCCATAGATTAAATAGCCAATGAGCAGGCAAACTAAGGAAACCGAGAATGTTATCATGGTTTTAGATTCTTAATCAAAAACAAAAGGGACACGATGAAGGTAAATGCTCCACCTATTATATAACCCATAGTCGTGTCCATGCCAAAGCCGTTCTCTTTATCTATAAGGATGAAGCAAGCACTCACAGCACACATGAAGACTGCGGGGAAGTAGGCTATCAGCCACGACCAACCGGGCAAGATGCCTTTTCCGTCGGTCCGAGACTTCAGGAAATGCGCGATTGTAAAGAAAGTGAAAGTCGCCAAGACTTGATTGAACCAAGAGACGTAGAGCCACAAAACCTTGAAGCTGCTGACGTTCAGCATGGCAATGGCTACAGCAAAGAGAGGGGCTGTGAGGATGAGACGTTTGACGAGTGGCTTCTGGTCATAGTGACTGAAGTCGGCCACAATCATGCGAGCTGCTCGGAAAGCACTGCCGCCAGTACTCATGGGGGCTGCCACGATGCCAAGCACGGCAAGCACCAGTCCTGCATTGCCCAACCAGTCGTTGCACATCCGTTCAACCAAAAGACCTGGATTCATCTTAGCCGTTCCACAAGCAGTCATGGCGTTGTAAAGCTTTTCATAAGGTGTGCTGCCTGCTATATCGAGCATATCGACGAACTTCATCGCAGCTGCAGCCCAAATGAGGGCAACCACACCTTCGGTCACCATCGCTCCGTAGAAGCAACGAAGCCCATACTTCTCGTTCTTGATGCAACGCGCCATCATAGGACTTTGCGTGGCGTGGAAGCCACTTACGGCTCCGCAGGCAATCGTGATGAAGAGGCCCGGGAAGAGAGGCGTATAGCTGACAGGATAATGGTCGCTGAATGCTTCGGCAAAAGAGGGAATGTTGCCTTCGTGCGTAAAGATGCCGAAACCGATGAGCACGGCCATGATGAGCAGTGCCGCGCCGAAGATGGGATAGATGTTTCCAATGACTTTGCTGATGGAAAAGATGGTTACAGCCAGATAGAAGACAAGAATCAGGACCGTCCAAATCAGGTTGGTATCGGCCACATCGAACAGCCTGAGTGTCAACTGTTCCATCAATCCTGCCGGTATCAGCACGAAGCTGGCTCCGACGCAAATCATCAGGACAAGCGACACAACTCGCATCACCAATCGGCAAACGCTGCCTAGTTCGTCACCGATTATCTCTGGCAAACCCATTCCGTCACGTCGAATGCTTATCATGCCGGCCATATAGTCGTGCATGGCACCGCCCAAGATGCATCCGAAGACTATCCAAAGGAAGGCAGCAGGTCCATAGAGGACGCCCATCATGGCGCCAAAGATTGGTCCTGTGCCTGCTATATTGAGGAACTGGACCGTATAGACTTTCCAAGTAGGCATCGGGATGTAGTCGGCTCCATCCTGCTTCGTGTAGCAAGGCGTTTTGCGATTCGGGTCAACGCCGAACACTTTCTCCACAAATGTGCCGTAGATAAAATATCCGAGCACCAACAGAGCCAACGCTATACAAAATGTGACCATAATAGGACGTAAGATGTAAGATGTCTGATGTAAGATGTTCTTTTGATGCTACAAAGTTACAAAAAAATCTTCATTCAACACTCTTAATTCTTCACTTTTTTCGTATCTTTGTGGCATGAAACATACATTATATATTATTATATACCTCTTTGCCTCCCTTTTCAGCACTTTTTCTGAGGCACAGAGCCTACATAAGAAGAGCGATTTCCTACCCAAAACCATCACCCCAGCCATTGAGGATGACGAAAATCTGCTCCCTTATCTGTATTCCCCTCTTGCGCCTAAATATGAGGTCAGAGCAGTTTGGCTGACCACAATCATGGGCTTAGACTGGCCGAAGACGAGGGCCACAAATGCAATAAACAGGGAGGCTCAGAAGGAAGAACTCTGCGAGTTGCTCGACCAGCTACAGGCCTGCCGCATCAATACGGTGGTCCTGCAGACCAGGATTCGCGGCTCAGTCATCTATCCGAGCGAAATAGAGCCTTGGGATGTCTGCCTGACCGGCACTTTCGACCGCGACCCTGGCTACGACCCGCTTGCCTTCGCTATCGAGGAAGCCCATAAACGCGGGATGGAACTTCATGCCTGGATAGTCACCGTGCCTGCCTTCAAGATAGAAAACGCCAAGAAGATGGGCAAGCGGAGCCTGTTCAAGACACATCCCGAACTGCTGAAGAAGCATGGCGACCAATACTATCTCGACCCAGGTTTGCCAGGCTCTTCTGCCTATCTCACCAAGCTTTGCAAGGAGATTGTAATAGGTTATGATGTTGATGGCATACACTTCGACTACATTCGCTACCCAGAGAATCCTGAGTCTTTTGCAGATGCGGCCACCTTCAAGAAGTATGGAAACGGCCAGAGCAAGCGGTCATGGCGAGAGCAGAACATCACCAGAATGGTTCGAGACGCCTATGAAGCTGTGAAAGACATCAAGCCTTGGGTACGCGTAAGTTGCTCTCCTGTAGGCAAATACAAAGACCTGAGTCGCTACTCGGCTAAGGGCTGGTCAGCACTGGGAGCAGTTTATCAGGACGCTCAAGGCTGGTTTCGCGAGGGCATCATGGACATGCTTCTGCCGATGATGTACTTCCAGGGCGACCACTTCTACCCGTTCGCCGTTGATTGGAAGGAGCATGACTATGGTCGGACAGTTGCTCCTGGACTCGGCATCTATTTCCTCCATCCAAAAGAGAAAGACTGGGATTGGGGCATCATCCAGCGAGAGCTCTGCTACCTCAGGCAGATGGGACTGGGCGGACAAGCTTATTTCCGCAGCCAGTTCCTGACCGACAACACGAAAGGCATCTACGATTATCTGCAGAAGACCTTCTATCCCTACCCTGCCCTGCTGCCTCCAATGACTTGGCAAAGCACATCGAAGCCTCAGAAGCCTTGGCTCGTATCGAAGGAAAGAGTTGGCGGCGTCAATGAAAAGATTGAGTGGACGACGGAAACGGAGAATTGCAGGTTTGTAATTTATGCCAGCAAGAAGCTGCCAGTCGATACGAGCAATCCGAAAAATATCGTCAGAGTAACTTACGACACAAACTACACCTACAGCCTGCTTAGCGCTTATTATCGTGGCTATCATCTCGCCATCACAGCCCTCGACCGCTACGGAAACGAGAGCCCCGCACTGGAGCTTTAGAAACGTAACGTGTTAAGTCGGGCGAGTTAACGTGTTAAGTCGGGCGAGTTAACGTGACTGTCACAAAATCACCTTGTATTGTGCATGAGCCTATAGCCCGAGAGACGATCATAACGAGCTCCCTGCTGACGAAAATAGACCAGCACCTCATACTCGTTTTCGGTCTCATAGAAGCTGCCCATCGTACGCTGCATCAAGCCGTCCTGTTGGATGAATTCGTAGCTGTAGTAGCCTTGCTTCAGCAGGATGGCTGCATGATAGCATTCGCGGGCTTCATCGTATTCCATCTTACAATCGGGGTTGAACGTCTGGCCTGCCCACCAGCCGCTCACATACACATCGCCACCTTCCAATCGAGGACTCTCGAGGAAGAAGTGTACGACCACGTATTCTGCCGTTGTCCAATCATCATAATTGTCTGAACTCCTGACCACATAAACGCCATTCTGGTCCTCTGTATAGCTATATGAATGGTCTATCACGGCAGGGAAGAGCGTTGCATGATAATAAGGCTCAAACCAATCGATGCGGTCCACTCCAGTTGCCGTTCTGTGCACGTCAAGAATCTCAAAACGATGATATTCGTTTCCAGCTGGGAAGATGAGATTGCGATTGTGCGTAAACTCGATTCCGTTAGGCTTACGGACGTTCGGAACAAGACCTTCAACCCTACTGTCCCAACGACGATTCTGCATGACGACAACCTTCAGTTCCTGTTCTGGGTCGATAACAGCAAGGCTTCCGTAGCCGACGGAAAGCGTCATTTGCTGGTGACGGTCGTTGAAGTCGATATCGGTATTGCTGCTCAGCTGGGCGATGATGCCAGCCTCGCGTTCATATATGCAGAAGCGGGCTTCCAGAACGGGCGTATCTTCCTCGTCCTCTTCGTAAATGAGAACACGATAGTTGCCGCTCAAGCGCAAACGAATCTCTTTCGAGGGAACACGAAGCTTGTAGTGCGTATAGATTTGGGTGGTGTTAAAGCTTTTCTCGAAATCTTCGACAAGTTGGTCGTTCAGGCCTTCAAGGTAGTCACTCTCAAAGATGCCATCTGTCACGTTCCAATCCCAATCACAATGATCAATATGGTAACGATAGCGCTTGTAATCGTGACTCATCTCGTCCCATTCGATGTCGATATACTGACGGCTTGCATAAAGGAGATATGGCGGCAAAGTGGGGTCGTCATCGACGGTTAAGGTGAGCGTCTTGATGTTTCGGTTGAAGATTTGCTGGGTCTGGGCATTAGTTGACAACGGACAACTGACGACAGACAACAGAAGGATGAGGATGCGAAGGATGCTCCCTTCGCTCTTGGAGGAGTCGCTTTCGCCCTTCAGAACAGGCAGTTGCCAATGGAACTTGACTGCCAGACAGCGGATGAGAATGACGATGAACGAGCTGAGCAAGGCACTTATCTCTACGCTCAATCCAAGCTCAAGACAAGCGACGTAAGCCACCCCGCCAGCCACACAAGCAAGGGCATAAATCTCGCTACGGAAGATGAGCGGAACGTCGTTCATCAGGACATCGCGAATGATGCCGCCACCAGCTCCAGTCACAGCTCCCATCGTGATTGCTACCCAATAGGGATGCCCGAATGTAAGTGCCTTTTCGAGGCCAACCACATTGAAGAGCGCAAGACCGATGGTGTCGAAGATGAACCAAGTATAGTTGTGGTGGATGATGTACTTGCCGAACATTCCTACAGCCAAGACGGCCAGGGCACAACAGACGAAATAGCTGCCATTCGTCATCCAAAACGGATTGACGCCCAGCATGAGGTCGCGAATCGTGCCGCCGCCAATAGCAGTTGCCATACCCACAATCCAAGCTCCGAAGATGTCGAAATGCTTGGTCGAGGAAAGACGAACGCCAGAGATTGCAAAGGCGAAAGTGCCGATGAACTCAATAATGACGAACGTGACAGGCAACCTCAACGTATCGCCCATATCCTGCAGGAATTCCAAGAGCATAACTAGAACTAAGAACTATGAACTATGAACTATGAACTATAAACTATGGACTACTCCGTCAGTCCTACTTTCGTCCATTCGTCGAGTAATGTCTGAGCATCACGTTTTGCCGTTTCAGCATCGACTTCATATTCCTGTTGAAGCAAGGAAGCCATTGTCTCGACGTCGAAGTCTTTATCGACAACGTTTTTCCAAAGGTAAGTAGCCGATTCGTTCAGGCTAATGACCTTGTTGAAGTCGATATTCTCAATTCCATAAGCCACGATGATGTGCTCTCCACAAACGTCTCGCAGCTCAAATCCTTTCTTGATTCTCATATTATTGCCTTATAAATGAATAGTAATACTCTTCTGAATGGTTTCAATATTCGCCACAATTTGATGCGACGAATCAGTTTTGGGTCGTTGGCAGGGATGATGCGATTGGGACGAATGTATTGCGTCACGACACCGCTCACATCACTTTCTTTGCAAAGTTCCACTCCTTTCAAATTGCCGTCGCCCTGAAGGGTCAGGTTCTCGCCTTGCTTTTCGATGATGCGATGCAGGACATAATGCCCTGGAGCAATTTGTGCAAGCACAGCATCGCCTACATTATAGCTGTTGCGCTTTTCGAGGAAGACACGGTCGCGCGTATGCTCGATGAAAGGTCGCATACTAAAGCCCTTGACATAGATAGCATAGGGTTTGCCCTCTCGTAGCATCTGCGACACTTCGCCCAGCCAAGCATCGTTTGGAAGTTCGTGACGAGGCTGATTGGAGGTCGTTCCATTCCGTTTCTGATAACGCCTTCGCCAAGGGGTCATCAAAACACGGGTCATGCGTTTGATTATAGATTTAAGACCGTTGCTCATCCCTCATCCCTCATCCTTAATCCTTAATCTTTAATCCTTCCCTGCTATTGTGTCGTGGCAAAGGATAGCAGCTTCCGCATTGGGAAGGCAACCAAGTTCATACATTCCGACGATTCGGATGAGTTCGCTTATGCCATCACAAACACCTTTATAGACGCGCTCGTCCCACTTCATATTGCTCATGGCTGGCAAGAGGTTGCAGAATGCCTCGACGGTACTGAGCTTACGAATCGAGTTCTCTGGTCGTTGCTGAATACGAACCAGACCTCCTATCGGGGCTTGAATGTTTCGGTAGCAACGCGTCTTTCCGCTCCAGGGAGAGCCATAAACGATGGCTTGTCCGTCGATGACCCGAACCACAGGATTGTCGTCGTTCATGAGGTCGCAACCGGGAACATTGTCGTACCATAGGCGCGTATGTGTACTTTTGCCCGTACCGCTTGGAGCAGTCATGAGATAACCCTTGCCATCGCATCGAATGACAGAAGCGTGCATGAGCATCGTGCCCATTTGGGCTGCAGCGAAAGCATAAGCCATCATCAAGGCATTGTTCAGGCCGTAGTTGCGTTGCACCCAAGTCTCTCCGAAGAGCGAGACCTGACATTCGGAGAAGTCCTTATTGCTTCGCATACGGCTGCAAAGGACATCGTTAATGTCATGAACTGCATATTGATAGCCGCCATCCGGCATGCGATACACACCATGATTGCAGCCTCCACAATCGAACACACCAATCTCTTCGCCATCTTCCTGCCATTCGAGATGATCATCTACGGTCATCTTGAAGAGAGGCGCTTCCGGTTCTTCTTCCAAACGGAACGGAGCAAACGATGGGATGAGCTGGTCGTCGTTTGTTTCATCAACGAAATTGACCACAAGCGAATGTCCACCTATCTTATAATAGTAACGCTTCATTCCTCCACCTCCACATATTCTGCTGCTTTGAAGCGGAATTGGCTGATATCGACCAACACCATTCGCAGGTCTTTATTTTGAACATAACGTTTGTGGAGAGACAGATATTGGCGTTCCATCTTCTTCCTTTTGGGACTGTAGAAGACGCATGGCACGTATGGTCCGCTCTTATATGCTGCTTCCAGATAGTGCTGCAACTGGAAGGAATAGAGTTGACGGTCCATCAGGAATTTCGTCTTCTTCTCTATGGTGACACTGTCAACAAGTTGCATGTCGGTGATGAAGACCATCGAGTCAACAAGTGAAATGCCCACGCCAATCATATAGACAGGCTTCTGGACGACTTTCTTCCGCTTTGCTTCAACGGGCTGCAGAGCAAACAAACTGAGCAGGCCACAACATATAATTAACTTTGTTATATTCATGAAGGTTAGGTATTATCGGGCGCAAAGATACGAAAAATCCCCGAACCCGCAAAGGATTCGGGGATTTTAGGATTAAAGATTAAGGATTTTAGGATTTAAGATTAAAGATTAAAGATTAAAGTTTTTTATTCGTCCAGTTCAATCACGTAGCTTACCTTGCGGCCGCTTGGCGTGATAGCCTTAATCCAGAGTGTGCGGTCTGTGCTTTGGTTAGCACTCTTCACTGCTTCTTCCCAATCCTCTACCGTCTTCATCTTCTGGTCGTTGACTTGCAGGATGATGGTACCCTTGGCTGCTCCGGCTGTCTTCATCTTGCCGTTCCTGATTGCAGTAATCGTCAAGCCATAATCGATGCTGAGCGACTTCTGTTCCTCTTCGCTGATTGGTTTGAGAGCAACGCCCATCTGGTCGAGGTCAACCTCTTCCATCACTTTCGTAGTGCCCTGCGTATTCCTCAGCGTAACGTTGACCTTATGCTCCTTCTTGCCGCGCTTGTAGGTGATGCTCACCTTGTCGCCAGGACGATGCTGGGCAATAGCTTCCTGCAGTTCAGACATCTTTGTGACTTTCTTTCCATCGAATTCAGTCACGACGTCGCCTTTCTCCAGGCCAGCCTCTTCGGCAGCACTTGCATCACTCACCTTATCCACATAAACGCCTTCCACCACATCGAGGTCGGGGTCGTTGCCCTTAGCCTTCTCACTGTCAATCCAGTTCGAGACGTCCATGCCCTGAACACCGAGGATAGCACGCTGTACGGTGCCATATACTTTGAGGTCAGCCACAACCTTATTCATAATAGAGGTAGGAATGGCAAAGCCATAACCGCTGTAACTGCCCGTCTGGCTGTAGAGCATAGCATTGATGCCCACCAGTTCGCCGCGTTCGTTGACGAGCGCACCACCCGAGTTACCGCTATTGATGGCAGCATCGGTCTGGATGAAGCTCTCGATACCGTTTGCACCAAGTGTACGAGCCTTTGCACTGACGATACCTGCCGTAACGGTACTGGTCAGGTTGAAGGGATTGCCGACTGCCAGCACCCATTGTCCAAGCTTCAGGTCGTCGCTGTTGCCAATCTTGATGGCAGGCAGGTCCTTAGCATCAATCTTGATGAGCGCAAGGTCGGTCGTAGCATCACAACCGATAATGCGACCCTTGAACTCACGATTGTCATTCAGCTTCACCTCGATAGCATCAGCCTCGCCAACCACATGATTATTCGTCACGATGTAGCCGTCGTTCGATATGATGACGCCACTGCCTGCAGCATGACGGTCGGGCTGCTTGTATTCGCGCTGCTGAGGTTGTCCACCCCTGCCGCCAAAGCCGAAGAAGTCGCCAAAGAAGTCGCTGAACGGGTCTTGAATCTGAACACGTTGCGTCTTGCCCGTCTGCGTTACCTTAATATATACTACAGAACCCACAGCACTCTCGGCAGCCGAAGTCAAATCGACATAACCGCCTGCAGGAGCAACCGGAGTGGCAGGAACTGCCATTGGTTCGGGAGAGAGAGGTTGACTGTTCGATGCCGTGCCTCTAACAACAGCACCGGTAACTGCGCTGCTGCCCAAAATGAGAAGAGCAGCACCCATCCAATTCTTTGTTGTCTGTTTCATAGCTTATTGAGTTTTGGAATTTTGATTTTGAATTTATATATTTTGATTTAAGTTTCGAAGTTATAAGATGCTCCGCGCTTAACCGCGCGCCATGGTGCTAAAGCATCTATGAAGTTAAATAGGAAGTTACGCCAGCGTTGCTGGCTGGAAGTAAAGCACTTCGTGCTGGACGATAGCCTTGGATGCTAGCAGCTTCGTTTACTATTGTCCATTTTAACTTCCATGAGTGTAGC
>JAEEGK010000524.1_pt1 | contig 96060 bp, 83 predicted proteins | sample 8958771 | NCBI WGS metagenome assembly JAEEGK01 (sample SAMN16246547, study PRJNA631951) | gut metagenome | biome: gut microbiome; feature: rumen; material: SC-attached | host: Bos | place: Iran: Karaj | collected 2018-10 | reverse complement strand
GATGGTGTCATTGACGGAGTAGCCGAGGATCGTCAGGATGACCGCGACGAAGTTCGAGTCGAGCTCGAAGCCGCAGATCACGAATGTGCCGAAGACGATCAGCAGGTCATGCAGCAGCGCAACGATTGCGAATGCACCGGCGCTCCAGCCGGAAATGCGCTTGAATCTCCATGCGATGTAAAGAATCAGCACGATGATTGCGAAAATCGCTGCGACAAGGCACTTTGTCAGGAACTTGACGCCGGAATTCGCCGCGACATCGTTGGTCTCGAGTGATTCGATGCCGGCATCGGGATATTTCTCCGTGAGCTTCTGAAGCAGCTCATCCTGAAGCTCTGCGCTGAACGGATCGTCCATGCTGAAGGAGAGCGTGAAGGTCGTCTGCTTCTCGCCGGTGAAGGTCTCGCCGGTCTGGACATTGACCTGGGTGCCGAGCACTTCCTGACCGACAGCGGCAAGCCCGCTTTCGTCAACGGTGCCGGTGTAGGCGTAGGTGGCAAGCGTGCCGCCCTTGAACTCAATGGAGATCTGCACGCCGCGGATGAAGCAGCAGAGCAGCACCAGCACAATCAGTACAGCGGAGAGCGCGAAGAACACCTTGCGGGTGCCGTAGAAATCGCGCACCTTCACCTGCTCGATGATGGACTGGATATTGGTCTGGTTTGTATTCTTTTTCTTGTTCTGCTTACTCATTTCTCAGCACCTCCGTACAGCTTTCTGTTCTGGAAGCATTTGAACTTCGAGAGGGAGGTCAGCATCAGACGAGAAGCGACAACGCCCATGATAAAGTTGAAGATAACGCCCGTCAGCAGCGTGAAGCCGAAGGAATAGATCGTGCCCTCGGTGGAAACGCCGAACCATCTGAACAGGAACGACAGCACCTTTGCGAAGAAGCTGGAGGACACACCGAATGCGCCCATCAGGATGATCGCAACGATGATAACTGTCATGTTGCCGTCGAGGATGGAGGTGAAGGAACGCTTATATGCTGCCTGGAGGGAAGATTCCAGCGACTTGCCGGTATTCAGCTCCTCCTTGATGCGCTCGCCGGTGATGATGTTGCAGTCCACGCCCATGCCGATCGCAAGGATGATACCTGCGATGCCGGGGATGGTGAGCGTATTGGAATCCTCAAAGCCGAACCAGCCGGAGATGACTGCCAGCGTGCCCGCGACCTGACCGATCAGCGCGATGGACGCAACAACGCCGGGCAGACGGTAGAGGATGATCATATAGATGCAGATGAGAATGAGCGCGATGACGCCTGCAATCATCATGATACGCAGCGCACCGGAGCCCATGCTCGGGGAAATGGTCTTGAAGGTGACGGTCTTCAGATTGAAGGGGAGCGCACCGCCGTTGATCTTATCGGCAAGCGCCTTTGCGCCGTCATAATCGAAAGAGCCGGTGATCTGGGCTCTGCCCTCGCTGATGACGGAATTGACCGCCGGATAGGAGATGCAGTTGGTATCCATCCAGATCGAGATGACATGATTCTGACCGCCCGCGGAAACATCGAGATACTCAGAATCGCCGTTGACAGCAGCAGCAGTCGCATCTGCGAACGCCTTTGCGCCTTCTTCCTTCAGCTCCAGATTGACGGCGAAATTGCCGGTCTGGTTGCCGGACTGATCATACTCATAGCCGACATATGCTTCCGCAACATCGCTTCCCTCGATGACAACATCGCCGAGCGGAGTGAGGGTGACGTTGCCGTCATCATCGACATCGCTGGTGTAGTTGAGACCCTTGCGGAACTGGAGCTTTGCGGTCTCGCCGAGCTCCTTGACTGCCTTTTCCGGATCAAAATTCGTTTCGCCGGTCTGCCAGGGGAAGCGGACGATGATCTTATCGTTCGCATCGTCGGTATAGACCTCGTAGTCATTTACGCCGAGTGTCACCAGACGGGTCTTCATGACCTCCTTGACGGAATCGAGCTGATCCGCGTCTGCATCTTCACCGTCTGCGGGCGAGAAGGTGACGTCCACGCCGCCCTGAATATCAATGCCGAGACGGATATCTCTGAGACCCTTGATATAGGTGGTGGTGAGGTCGCCGTACTGATTCTTCACGCCGAGCACGGTCGAAACCGCGAACGCGATGATCAGAATCGCCACGATGAAGAAGACTGATTTCTTGTTCTTCACTGCCAAGCCTCCTTGTTTTTCGTATATCGGCAGGAGATAGGTCAAATCCCCGAAGACCGGTGTTTTTGTATCTATGCCGACAAGTATCTTTTATTATAGAACATTTCGCGTAAATTGTCAAGAGAAATATCGGAATTCTCCGCAAATCATCACACAGTCAGCTCAACCTCGCCGGAAGTTTCCGCATTTGCGAGCACCGGCGCGACAAATTCTGCGAGAAACTCCTCGACCTGCTGCACGCTTCTGCCGGTGTAGTTTGCCGGATCGAGCTTTGCGTTCAGCTCCTCCTCGGTGACGCCGAAGATCGGATCGTTCACGATGCGCGTGCAGAGATCGTTTGCAAGGCCCTTCTGCTTGACCTCGGCACCCGCCGCCATCGAATGCACGCGGATATGCTCATGCAGCTCCTGACGGTCGCCGCCCTTTGCCGCAGCGTCCATGATGACATTCTCGGTCGCCATGAACGGCAGCTCTGCCATCACGCGCTGACGGATGACTGCCGGATAAACGACCAGTCCGCTCGTGACGTTCATCATGATATTGAGGATCGCGTCTGCCGCGAGGAAGCCCTCCGCGACGGCGATGCGCTTGTTTGCGGAATCGTCGAGCGTGCGCTCAAACCACTGTGTACCCGCGGTGAATGCCGGATTCAGCGTGTCAGTCATGAGGTAGCGGGCGAGTGCGGTGATGCGCTCGCAGCGCATCGGGTTGCGCTTGTATGCCATTGCAGAGGAGCCGATCTGCCCCTTCTCAAACGGCTCTTCGATCTCCTTGAAGGATTGCAGCAGACGGATGTCATTCGCAAACTTCATCGCGCTCTGTGCAATGCCGGAGAGCACATTGAGCACCTGTGCATCGACCTTGCGGGAGTAGGTCTGACCGGAGACAGGAACGACCGCATCGGGTGCAAAGCCCATCTCCGCAGCGATCTTCTGCTCCATCGCACGGATCTTCGCGCCGTCGCCGCCGAAAAGCTCCATGAAGGATGCCTGCGTGCCGGTCGTGCCCTTCGAGCCGAGCAGCTTCATTCTGCCAAGCTGGAAGTCGAGCTCCTCAAGATCCATCAGCAGCTCATTCATCCAGAGCGTCGCACGCTTGCCGACGGTCGTGAGCTGTGCAGGCTGACAGTGGGTGTATGCCAGACAGGGCTGTGCCTTCCACTCCTCCGCGAACTTCGCAAGATTTGCGAGCACGGAGACGAGCTTTGTGCGCACGAGCTTCAGCGCATCGCGCATGATGATAATGTCGGTGTTGTCGCCGACATAGCAGGAGGTTGCGCCGAGGTGAATGATGCCCTTTGCATTCGGGCAGCAGAGGCCGTAGGCGTAGACATGCGACATGACGTCATGGCGGCACTCCTTCTCGCGCTTTGCGGCTGCTTCGTAGTCGATATCCTCGATGTGTGCCTCAAGCTCCGCGACCTGCTCCGCGGTGACATTCAGCCCGAGCTCATGCTCTGCTCTTGCCAGCGCGACCCAGAGGCGGCGCCATGTCGTGAACTTCTTGTCTGCGGAGAAGAGATACTGCATCTCTCGGCTTGCATAGCGGGTGCAAAACGGGGATTCATAGCTGTTGGTATTCATGTAACATATTCCTTTCTTTTCAGAGACCGGCCTGCGGTCTCATGATTTCAGATGATTTGCGATACCGCCGGATCAGATCGCCGGCATCACTCTGCCGCCGGAGACCGGGATATAGGCGCCGGTTGTGAAGGAGGCGAGCGGCGATGCGAGAAATGCACACATCTGCGCGATTTCAGCGTCTGTGCCGCGCCGCCCGAGCGGTACGGTCCTGTCGTAATCGGGCTGCACCTCGGTGCGGTTTCTGCGGTCATTCTCCGTGACCGTCCAGCCGGGCGCGACCTGATTCACCGTAATGTTATCGGGTCCCAGCTCCTTTGCCAGCACGCGCACAAGCCCGTCGAGCCCGCGCTTTGCGGCAGTGTAGGCACCGCAGTTTGCCTCTGCGAGCGCCGCGCATTCCGTGTTGATGACCACAATTCTGCCGCCCTCGCCCTTTTGGATGATATGCGGCACGAACGCCTGCGTCATGTGCACCGTCTGCATCACGCAGGAGCCGTACTGACTGTCAAAATCGCCGAGCGGCTGCTCAAGAACCGGCTTCCATTCATACTGAATCACCGCATTGTGCACCAGAATATCCGGCATCCCGACAGACGAGGCCGCGACCGTATCGCGCATCGCTCTGACAGAATCGGCGTCTGTAATATCCGCCTGCACCGTGAGGATGCGTCTGCCGGTCTTCGAGCGGAGCTCATTGCCGAGCGCGACGGCTTCCTCCTTGTTGCGGCAATAATGCAGGATGAGGTTTGCACCGCAGTCGGCGAAGGTGCGTGCGATGACGCGCCCGAGCATGCCCGAGGCGCCTGTGATGAGTGCGGTGTGACCGCGCAGATCAATCGACAGCATAGCCGTTTCCTCCATTTGTTTTGTTTACTTGATGAGCGCCCCGATCGCAGTAATGACCGCGAGCGCCAGCAGGAACGCGCCGAACACGGCAGCGAAAATGATGCCGCCGAGCCCCGGCAGATCCTCCTTGATGATTGCCAGATTTGTACGCATCTGCGTGTTGACCCGGTCGAGCTCGCGTTCCATATCCTGCGATTTCGCGTAGAGATCCGCGACCTGAGAACGCGCCTCGGGGGTCTGTGCCTGTGCGCTGTAAAGCGCGAGATTGCCTTCCGAGAGCGGATTTTCAAGCTCCTCCGGCACAAAGAGGACAATATCCGTCTGCTTCCCGTATTTCCGCGCCTTTGAGTTGTCCGTCTCGATGAGATATTCCCTGCCCTCTGCCGCGACCTTCAGCATGTAATAGGGATAGTTCTTCTGCCCTTTCCAGCCGCGCCGCTTCTCAAAGAACAGCACCTCACCTGAGACCTCTCTGCCGTGCTCCAGATAAAACTTCCGCTTTTTGTTGTAGGCATATGCAGTGTAAATACACAGCCCCGCCAAAATAAGCAGCAAGATCATTTGTCATGTTCCTCCGATATATTATCTGCAAAGCGCCTCGATTTCTTCGGGCGTGACCCAGTGATTGTCAAAGGCTTTCTGCAATTTACCGTTTTTCCTTGCCCGTTCGGCATGTGCCCGGAATTCTTCCTTGCTGAGCTGAAAAATCATTCTCTCGCAGTGCACCAGCATCATGCCCGCCTGCTCTTCGGTGATATACAGCAGCCTGCCCTCTGAGACCGCGGCAAATGCCCGGAACTGATCTGTTGTTCTGACATCAAACAGCTTTCTGAACGGGAGATCCTTCTGATTCAGCCGTGTCATTTCTGCGCCCTCCGATCCTGCGGCAGGTGTTCAGTCTCCGTCTCTGTTCAGCACCCACCCCTCGGGCAGCTTCGAGAGATCGAATCCGCCTGCGCCGAGCCGCGGGATGCAGAGCGATACGGCATATTTTTCGCCGCAGAGCATCTGATAGAACCGCACCTTGCATGCCGCCGGGTGCAGGAATTCGATTGTGTCATTGCGCAGGCTGTCTGCCGCCCTGCCGAGCTTGAAGCCGAGCGTCGAGAAGGGGCGGCGGATGCCCTCGCCGGTATATTTTGTATATGCTTCCTTCAGCGTCCAGAGGCGCGAGAAGCAAAACGCACGCTGCTCTGCGGGCTGCTCGCCGAGCCAGCGGAATTCCGCCGGCATGCAGACAGTGCGCATCATTTTTTCTGCGATTTCCCGCGGCGGCTCTGCATCGACGCCGAGCGGCATTTTGCCGATTGCCGCGACTGCAAGCCCCTTGCAGTGCGAGATATTCATGTGCAGCGATTCATGCACGAGAAGCGGCTTTTCGTGCTCCTTCCGCACAATCTTTGCGTGCTTCACGCCGAAATCCGCTTCGAGCGCAGCGCCCAGCAGATCGTTTGCATAGTTGTGCGCAAGATGTGTCCGCAGCTTTCTGTCCGCTGTCGGGATCTCAGCGGCATAGACGCGGAACATGAGCTCCTGCGTAAGTCTGTCGTATCCCGAAAGCAGCACCTTCACGGCGCATCAAAGAGGATGCGCGCCGCGCTCGTGCCGAGCCTGCCGCAGCCTGCCACAAGGAATGCTTCCATCTGTTCGCGTGTGCGGATGCCGCCCGCTGCCTTGATCTTCACATTCGCGCCGATATGCTGTCTGAACAGTGCAATATCCTCCAGTGCAGCCCCGGCGGTGCTGAATCCCGTCGAGGTCTTGATGAAATCTGCGCCGGCTGCTGTCACCATCTCACAGCAGCGGATCTTCTCCGCCTCCGTGAGCAGACAGGTCTCGATGATGACCTTGAGGATACATCCCTCTGCTGCCTTCCGCACCTGCCGAATGTCATCAAGCACGGCGTTATCATCGCCGCTTTTCAGCGCAGATACGTTGATTACCATATCAATTTCGGCAGCGCCCTGCTCTTTTGCCAGCGCCGCCTCATAAACCTTCACCGCAGTCGGGACATAGCCGAGCGGGAAGCCGATCACCGTGCAGAGCGTGAGCGCAGGATACGCTGCATGCGCCTTTTCCACCCACGCAGACGGGATACAGACCGATGCCGTGTGAAACCTGAGTGCCTCCTCGCAGAGCTTTGCAATATCCTCCCATTTTGCATCCTGTTTCAGGAGCGTGTGGTCAATATGCGAAAGAATTTCCGCATTTGTCATGTTATCGCCTCCGATTGATGTAGTCCGCAATGGAGAACCCTGCCGCGATCAGAAAGCCGACCGCCGCGCAGAGAATCTGAATCAAGATATAGGGCATCCCGCCCGACACAAACGCAAATAATATGATCGTTACAGTATCCGCGCTGACAAGATAATCCGGCATGTAGAGCTTCGATGACAGATGCATCGCCAGAAGCGCAAGCAGGAGATCTGTGCCGATCACACAGACCGTTTGCAGCAGATAGGGCAGAAAGTCGCGCATATAGCGCAGAAATGTGCGCTGCTTATCCTCAAAGAGCTTTGCGCTGAACATCATGATGCCGAGGGAGAGCACAAAGTTGAAGCCGTAGGCATAAAAGAAGCCGCCTCTTGCCTGAATCAGGATGCTGAACACCTGGAGCAGAAACATCGCAATCCCGCACCAGACATACCGCATCCACGCCCGTTTCTTCCGCATCTGCTTCACCGCTTTTCTATGTCGTCATGATGAAGCATCGTGCTTGCAGCGCCCGTGACAAAGCTCACAAGCAGCCCGCAGATCAGCTCCGCGATACAGATGGAAAACCAGAGCAGCTCATTATCGAAAATAAAGCCGTCAAAACTGTGATGCTGCGTCACGTTCAGAATCAGATAGATCACAAAATCCGCGGCGGCAATGAGCGCCTTTTTTCCGAGATGCGGCAGGAAATCATGCGCAAATACGCCGATTTTACCGCGCCTTGCGGTGAAGATGCGCAGATCCCGGAAGGAGAGCGCAAAATCCGCAAGCAGCGCCAGCAAGCAGGCGCCGAAAAACAGCGCTCCGTTCTGAAATTCTGCCGGATAAATCAGCAGGTGCAGCGGAATCAGCAGAAATACTGCGAAATTACGAATCTTTTGCATGCTGTCCACCCTTTCCCGCAAGATATGCCCTGTCCACCGCCGCGAAGATCAGCAGCGGGATGCCGTTCAGCATGAGCCGCGCCGCATAGAGCGAGATGAGCTCCGTCATCGGCGAGACGCCGTCGAGATTTGCACTCAGCAAATTGAGCTGCGGGTATTTGATGAGCTGCACGACCGTCACTGCCGTGCTTATCAGAAACGGCGTGAGGATTGCAGCAAAAAAGACGCTTCTGCGTGAGATTCCCGTCTCCTCCTCCGCTTGCAGGAAATGATAGAGGATCGCCGTGACAACGGCGCTCAGCCCGCAGAGCCAGACAGAGAGCGAGAGGTAGCTGTACATCGCCCAGCAGAAGCACTGCACAAAAAGGCTGCCGAGAAATACCAAGATGAATCTCTTGACAAAGCCGGATTCGATCTTTCTTTCCATAGGCAGCCTCCGTTTATCATTTGTTTTTAGAAAAGCATCAGATATATAGCACCGCATCTGGAGCATACATAACCGCCCACTTGTCTCTTTTCCAGCGGTCCGGCGCATTTTTCACAATAACCTTTTTTTAGTAACCCTGTAAAAATCTGTTGTTTTCTTGGGGATATTCTGATCTTTGCCGGATCAAGAGATGTGCAGTCGGAAAAAGCATGCTCACCGATTTCTGTCACGCTGTCTGGAATCTCGATCGAGGTCAGGCTCTTGCAGCCGGAAAAAGCACGATCACCGATTTTTGTCACGCTGCTCGGAATCTCGATCGAGGTCAGGCTCTTGCAGCCGGAAAAAGCACGATCACCGATTTTTGTCACGCTGCTCGGAATCTTGATCGAAGTCAAGCTCGTGCAGCCGTCAAAAGCACACTCACCGATTTCTATCACGCTGTCTGGAATCTTGATCGAAGTCAAGCTCGTGCAGCCGGAAAAAGCATACCTGCGGATTTCTTTCACGATGCTCGGAATCTCGATTGAGGTCAAGCACTTACAATACATAAAAGCATTGTTACCGATATAACTATCTATCCAGTCAGGGTCAAATCTGAGATTTTTCTTTTCTACCTCTGTTAAGCTGTCCGAAATATGAACTGAAATCAATCTTTCGCAGCCCTTAAAAGCAAAATCACCGATGAACATCAATCTGTCTGAAATTTGAACTGAGGACAAACTCTTACAGTCAGAAAAAGCGTCACTGCCAATTCTTTTTACACTGCTCGGAATCTCGATCGAGGTCAGACTTGTGCAGCCGGCAAAAGCATCCGAGCCGATTTCTTTCACACTGCCCGGAATCCTGACCGAGGTCAGACTTGTGCAGCCGGCAAAAGCATCCCATCCGATTTCTACCACGCTGCTTGGAATCTCGATTGAGGTCAAGCTCGTGCAACCGGCAAAAGCACGATAACCGATCGTTGTCACGCTGCTTGGAATCACAACTGTCTCAATATTGAGACCACTAAAGCAGAAGTCTCCCAGCACCTTGACATTTTCGGGAATCACCACATCGGTCGATTTGCCGTTATACTTTTTCAGCTTGCCTGCCTTGACAATGAAATCGGCATCTTTTGTTTTGACATCGCCCTCAACGGAGACCGTTCCGCTGACAAACAGCTTGCGCGCCTCCTCAAGCGTATATTTCGTGCCGCAGAATTCACACTGGAAAAAGCCGTCCTTCTTGATCAGCTGATTGCCGCCGCAAAGCTCACATTTTATTGCCTGCATGGGAGATATCTCCTTTCGCATATAGTTTTATTTCTTCGCCGATTTCCCTGCGCCGAATATCAGCAGACTGTGTGCAGGTCAGGATTCCTCTTCCGCTTCCTCCGCGTCATCGGACTCTGCCGGCTCCTCGGGAACGGCTGCCTCAGCGGTCTCCGCCGCCTTTGCCTCCTGCTCCTGTGCCGCAAGCTCCTCCTCGGAGAGCTGCTCGACCTCGCTCATTTCCGCATCTTCCTCGTGCTCCGTGCGGGTGAATGCCACCACTCTGCCGGTCTCGGAGACGCGCATCACGCGGACGCCCTTTGCGATGCGTCCCATCATGCGGATATCGCTTGTACGGATGCGGATGATGATGCCGTCGCTCGAAATAAGGATAATATCATCGGATTCATCGACGACCTTGATGCCGCAGACCTTGCCGCGCTCATCGTCGGGCTTGTAGTTCGTGATGCCGAAGCCGCCGCGGTTTCTGAGCGGATAGCTTTCGATGTCAGCGCGCTTGCCGAAGCCCTTTTCGGTGACAGTCAGCAGAGATGCACCCGCTCTGACACGCGCCATCGAGACAATCTCATCGCCCTCTCTGAGCTTCATGATGCGGACGCCGTGTGCGCTTCTGCCCTGCGGACGGATGCAGTTTTCGTCGCAGCGGATCGCCATGCCGTTCTTTGTCGCGACAATGAGCTGATCCTTGCCGTTCGTCATGCGGACACCCGCAATCTCATCGCCCTCCTCGAGCTTGATCGCAATAATGCCGTTCTTGCGTACATTTTTGTATGCCGGAAGCGCCGTGCGCTTAATCTTGCCGTTCTTGGTCACCATGACGATATAGCTCTCGTCATTGAATTCGCTGACCTTCATCATCGCAGCGATCTTCTCATTCTCCATGAGCGGGAGCAGGTTCACGATGTTCGTGCCCTTGCTGTCCTTGCCGCCCATCGGAATCTCATAGCACTTGAGATCGAACATGATGCCGCGGTTTGTGAAGAAAAGCACATGGTCATGGCTTGAGGCAACGAACATTTCGGAGGCAAAGTCCTCCTCGCGCTGCTTCATGCCCGTGACGCCTCTGCCGCCGCGCTTCTGCGACTTATAGACAGAGAGCGGCACACGCTTGATATAGCCGAAGTTTGTATATGTGACCACGCAGTCCTCGACCGGGATCAGATCCTCAATATCCATTTCGCCGCTGACATTCTCAATCTCGGTTCTGCGCTCGTCGCCGTATTTGCCGCGGATCTCCTCGAGGTCATCGCGGATGATGCCGAGCTGACGCTCCTTGTGTGCGAGAATATCGCGCAGATCGTTGATTTTATCGCAGAGGGACATGACCTCATTGAGGATTTTGTCGCGCTCGAGACCTGTCAGCTGACCGAGACGCATGGAGACAATCGCGTCTGCCTGCGCTTCAGAAAGACCGATCGTCGGGTATTCCTTTTCGGAAGGATCGACCGCCATGCCCATCGCGGCACGGTATGCGGGGTCTTCCATCAGCGTTGTGAGATCGACCTCAGCAAAGCGCTCCATCAGGCGCTGCTTGCCCTCGGGGATCGTCTTCGAGCTGCGCAGAATTGCCACAACCTCGTCAATGAAATCGAGTGCAACCAGGAAGCCCTGCAAAATATGCGCACGCTCTCTCGCCTTGCGGAGATCGTAGCGGCAGGCTCTCTGCACAACATCGACCTGATGCTCCAGATAGAGCTCCAGAATCTGCTTCAGCGAAAGCTCACGCGGGATGCCGTTCACGAGCGCCAGCATGATGACGCCGTAGGTATCCTGAAGCTGTGTATAGCGGAAAAGCTGATTGAGCACAAGGTTCGCATTTGCGTCCTTTTTGAGCTCGATGCAGATGCGGACCTCTTCCTCTCTGCCCGATTCGTCGCGGATATCGTGAATGCCCTCGACTCTCTTTTCCTTTGCAAGCTCGGCAATCGACTTGATGAGCTCCGCCTTGTTGACCATGTACGGAATCTCATGCACAATGATGCACTGACGGTTCTTGATCTCGGTGATCTCGGTCTTCGAGCGCACGGTGAGCTTTGCTCTGCCGGTCGCATAGGCTGCACGGATGCCCGCTCTGCCCATGATGACGCCGCCGGTCGGGAAGTCCGGTCCTTTGATGAACTGCATGAGCTGTTCAAGCGTTGCATCCGGGTTTTCGATCAGATAATCCAGCCCGTCGATGACCTCGCCGAGATTGTGCGGCGGGATATGCGATGCCATACCGACCGCGATGCCCTCCGAGCCGTTGACCAGCAGATTCGGGAAGCGCGACGGCAGCACGACCGGCTCCTTCAGACGGTCATCGTAGTTCGACTGGAAATCGACCGTTTCCTTCTGAATGTCCGTCAGCATGCAGGTTGACATTTTTGTCATTTTCGCTTCTGTGTAACGGTAAGCAGCAGGCGGGTCGCCGTCCACGGTACCGAAGTTGCCGTGACCGTCCACGAGCGGATAGCGCATCGAGAAATCCTGCGCCAGACGCACGAGCGCCATATAAACAGACGCATCGCCGTGCGGATGATACTCACCGAGCACGGTACCGACGATGTCCGCACATTTACGGTACGGCTTTTCCGGCGTCAGGCTCTTCTCAAAGAGCGTGTAGAGAATGCGCCGGTGAACAGGCTTCAGACCGTCCCTGACATCCGGCAGGGCACGCGAGGTGATAACGGACATCGAATATGCTAAGAACGATGACCGCATTTCCTCCTCAATATCGCGATGAATCAGAATCGAATTACTTGTATCGTACAAGAGTCTCAGGCTCCTTTCTGTCAAAGGAAATTATAGTTTGAATGCTGTGCGGAGCTGTGTGAGCTCATTCTCAGAAAAATCCTTTTTGGGGATCAGATAAAAGTTCCGCTTCACAAGATATACCATGAAATATTCCGCAAATTCGTGAATTTTCACTCTGTCCTCGAAGAAGATCTCCGTCGGCGGAATATCCTGCACCGGCTCTGCGAGCTTCTCCGGGAAAATGGAATTGAAGCCTTCCGCATCCTCTGATGCAGCATCCTCTGCGGGCTCCGGATCCGCCCCCGGTGCTTCGTCTGCTTCCGAAGAAGCCGCTGTCTCAGCGGGAACCGGCACAGCATCCTCCGTGCGGATTGTCAGCTTATCAGAAAAGAGCTTCATCTCATAGGTGTCGCTCTCGATCTCTTTGAGCGCTTCCCGCAGCGACCGCCGCATTTTCAGCGTCTTATACCATGTGCTCATCACAAATGCCACGCAGAACACAATCACGATATAGGGCAGCGTCTTGGAGCTGTCGCGCACCGCGGCATAGACATAGACGCCCGCGACCGCCAGCAGAATCACCGAAAGCACGATGTTCTGCGGATAAACATATTTTCGCTGAAATGCGCGGAACGCATCCATGAACATATCCAGCGGGATGTGATAGCGCTTTGTCAGCGTCGGATTTTTACTCATCGGCATCCTCCGAAACGATCTTTTCCCATTCGGCATCAACGTCCATTTCCGGCGCATCCATCACTGCCGTATGGCTTTCCTGCTGTGCATCATCGGCGTCTGCCGCATATTCTGCTTCTGCGTCCCCGTCCTCATTCTCAGGCTTGATCCGTCTGCCCGATTCGTCATAGAGATGCAGCCGCTTTGCGCCGTAATACTGATCGCACGCGCCGGAAACCAGCGTAGATTCGCGGGTTTCTTCTTCATCCTCCGCACCGTCGGAGCCGTCGAGCATCGTGCGCATCTCCAGCAGAAGATAGCCGCCCGAGCAGCGATCCTTTGCGAAGGTGCGGATCGACTCGATCTCCTCCTCATCAAGATTCCGCTTTGCAAGATAGAGAAACTGATTCGAGATCTTGCCGTCTGCAAAGAGGAAGCCGCGCTCATTTTCATACGCTTTCATGACGCCGGTGGAAAATTCCGTGGTCGCCTCCTGCTTCTCCTCCTCGCTGAGCTCCTCCTCGTCATCGAGCAGCTCAAAGGTCGAGATATGATGCGGAAAGAACGTCGTCTCGCGCTTTTCGCCGTATTGCAGCTTATTCTGCGCCAGAAATTTACGGTTCGTCGGCACCAGATAATACATGCCCGCGACGATCAGGCAGCCGCCTGCATAGATCAGGAAGGTGAAATTATGGAACAGCACCGTCATCAGCACAAAGACTGCTGCCAGAATGCCGCAGACGATCATTGCGGTTCTGCGGTCTCTGCCGCGCTCCTCCTGCAAGTAGATGCGGTACACATCCTCATAGTCAAGATCGCGCATCTCCGTCTGCACGGAAAACAGCTTTGTTTCCTTTGCCATAGGGGATACCTCCTTTCAGAGGTCTTACAAAATTTGATCAGATATCCAGATTGGTCGCATATTTTGCATTGGTCTCGATGAATTCGCGTCTCGGCTGCACCTTGTCGCCCATAAGGATCGAGAAGATCTCGTCTGCCTTCATCGCATCCTCCATCGTGACCCGGATCATCGTGCGGGTCTCAGGATCCATTGTGGTCTCCCAGAGCTGATCGGGGTCCATCTCACCAAGACCCTTGTATCTCTGCACCTCGAGCTTTGCGCCGCCCGCGCCGAGCTCCGCGATATACCTGTCTCGCTCCTCATCGGAAAATGCGTATTTATGCGTTTTTCCCTTTGTGACACGGAAGAGCGGCGGCTGTGCGATATAGATATTGCCGTTCTCAATGAGCGGTCTCATGAAGCGGAAGAAGAATGTCAGGAGCAGCGTGCGGATATGGCAGCCGTCCACATCGGCATCCGCCATGATGATGACCTTGCCGTATCTGAGCTTCGTGATATCGAAATCCTCGCCGATAGATGTGCCGAGCGCCGTGACAACAGGCTGCAATTTATCATTGCCGTAAACCTTGTCGATGCGCACACGCTCCACATTGAGCATCTTGCCCCAGAGCGGCAGAATCGCCTGATAGCGCCGGTCTCTGCCCTTCTTCGCGGAGCCGCCTGCGGAATCACCCTCAACGATATAGATTTCGGTGAATTCAATATCGCGCTCAGAGCAGTCTGCGAGCTTGCCCGGCAGCGATGCCGATTCCATCGCGGACTTGCGTCTTGCGGTCTCACGCGCCTTCTTTGCAGCTTCACGCGCACGCTGTGCCGCCTGCGATTTCTCGAAGATCAGCGCCGCGACCGCAGGATTCTCCTCAAGGAAGTCCATCAGCTTTTCGGAGACAATCTGCTCCACAAACGGCTTGATCTCCGGGTTTCCGAGCTTTACCTTCGTCTGGCTCTCAAACTGGCAGTCTGTGAGCTTCACGGAAATGATCGCGGTCAGACCCTCGCGGACATCCTCGCCCGCCAGCTTGTCGCCGTCCTTCATGAGCCCGAATTTCTTGCCGTATTCGTTGATCGTTTTCGTCAGTGCATTGCGGAAGCCGATCTCGTGCATACCGCCGTCGATTGTGTGAACATTGTTCGCGAAGGAGAGAATGACCTCGTTGTAGCTGTCATTGTACTGCATCGCGATCTCAACGGCGTTGTCGCCCTTCTTTCCCGCAAAATAAATAACCTGATCGGAGAGAGGATCGAGCCCTCTCGTCTGGTGAATATGCTCGATGAACTGCCGGATGCCGCCCTCATAGCAGAGCACCTCATGGCGTTCCTCCTCGGGGTGGCGGTGATCGGTGATTTCGATGGTGAGTCCCGCATTCAGGAACGCCTGTTCGCGCATTCTCTTGAGCAGAATCTCATAGTCGAACACTGTGGTTTCTTCAAAAATCTCTGCATCCGGCTTGAATGTGACAGATGTGCCGTGCCGGTCGGTATCGCCGGTTGCTTTGAGCTCCTCGGAATATTTGCCGCGCTCAAAGCGCTGGAAATAGCTGTGCGTACCGTCCCAGACAGTGAGCTCCAGCCACTCCGAAAGCGCATTGACGACCGAAGCGCCGACGCCGTGCAGACCGCCCGCAACCTTATATCCGCCGCCGCCGAACTTGCCGCCGGCATGCAGCACGGTATAAACGACCGTTGCCGCGGAAATGCCTTCCTTCGGGTGGATGCCGACCGGGATGCCGCGTCCGTTATCTGTGACGCGAATGACGTCGCCCTCTAAAATTTCGACCTGAATGTGGGTGCAGTATCCTGCAAGCGCCTCGTCGATGGAGTTATCCACAATCTCATAGACAAGGTGATGCAGACCGCCCGAGCCGGTCGTTCCGATATACATACCGGGACGCTTGCGGACAGCCTCCAGTCCTTCGAGGACCTGAATCTGATTTTCGTCATATTCGCCCGTGACCTGCGTCTGTGCGAGCATTTCTTCATTCTGTTCCATATCTGCCATGTTCACAGCCTCCGCCATTTCTCATTTGTATATATGTCAAAACATCGTGCCTGCGCGTTTTCTGAGTGTTGCCGCCGAGATGGAGGAAATATATGCCGTCTCCGTGCCGTTTTCCATGCAGATCACAAAGCTCTTCGGCATTTCCTCCGAGACATTGACGACTCTGCCCTCCGCCTCCATGCGGTTCAGATACGCGCGCGTATCCGGCCCGATGGTCGTATTTTCAATATCAAACAGCCCGATCACGGTGCTGTCATGGATGGAGATGCGCTCTCCGAGATGAATATACATAAAGGGCGCCTCCTCCCTTATTCTGTCAGGCTTCCTTCCGCCATGTGATACACATTGCAGCTGCCCGACGCACTGATTTCGCGTGCCCTGCCGATTGCATCCGGGTGACATGCCGTCAGGAAAATCTGCATGTCCTCGATAATTTCATAGACAAGATTCTGCCGCTGCGCATCGAGCTCACCCATCACATCGTCGAGCAGAATGACCGGCGTTTCCTCTTTTTTCTCATAGAAAACCGCCGCCTGTGCGAGCTTTAAGACAAGCGCAGTCGATTTCTGCTGCCCCTGCGAGCCGAATTCCCGGACAGAAAGCCCGTCAATCTTGCAGGAAAAGTCATCGCGCCCCGCACCCTTTGCCGTAAAGCCGAGCCGGATATCATCCTCCGCCGTTTTCGTAAGCTGCTCAAGATAATATGCCTGCATCTCCGCGGTCGGCCTGTCGGGAATCTCGGAATTGCGGAAAAGATTGGAGCGGTATTTGACCGAGAGCTTCTCATTTCCGCTTGTGACGGTATGATAAAATCCGGACGCAACCGCGGCAAGCTGCCGGATATAGGCATATCTGAGGCAGGTGAGCAGCGAACCGTGCGCCGCAAGCTGCGTATCCCAGACAGAGAGCTCCCTGCGGTCTGCCTTTCCGAGCTGAATCTGTTTCAGCACGGCATTGCGCTGCGCTGTCAGATGATCGAACCGCCGCAGCACCCCGAGCATGGCAGGGGAGAGCTGCGAGCCGCAGAGATCCATGAAGGCACGCCGCTTTTCGGGTCCTGAGCGGATCAGCTCCCGGTCATCCGGCGAAAAGATCACACACTGGAATTCCGCGAAGAGACGGCTGCCGCCCTGCACGGGCACGCCGTTCAGCAGGATCTTTTTCTGCTTTGCGTCGCCGCGCTGCATGTGAATCTGAATCTCCTGCGTTCTGCGGCTGTCTTCAAATTTCAGTCTGAGGTGCATGGCAGGGGATTTCAGCCCGATGAAATCTCTCTCCTTCGCGCCGCGAAAGCTCCGGCAGCCCGTACAGGTCCAGATCGCTTCCAGCAGATTTGTCTTGCCCTGCGCGTTGTTCCCGAGAATCAGATTCAGCGAAGGATGCGGTGTCATTGAGACCGCATGCAGATTGCGGTAATCCTCCGCCTCCAGCGAAACGATCCGCATTACGCCTCTTCGTCCTTCGGCGCATGCACGATGACCTCATATTCGCCCGCCTGCATTTGATCGCCGTCGCGCAGCTTTTTGCCGCGCATGGTGCAGATCTCGCCGTTCACTTTTACATGACCGTCCTGAATGAGCTGCTTTGCAAAGCCGCCGGTATCAGTGAGATTTGCGAGCTTCATGAGCTGTTCCAGCTTGATAAACGATGTTTTTATCGTAATTTCGATGGTTTCCATATTATCTCCGTACCTGGACAGGCATAATGATCGCGACCGAACCCTCGCCGTCTGCTTCCATGATCTTGACGGCTCTGTCGGCAGCGGTGAGCTGAATGCGTACGACGTCGCCCTGAATTGCACGGACGGCATCGAGCAGATAGCGGTTATTGAAGCCGATGACCAATTTATCGCCGGTAATGTCGCCTGCGATCACATCGTCGATGCTGCCGATGACATTCTGGCAGCTGACGCGGACACAGTCATCCTCGATCTGAAAGCGCACAGCGGTCTTGTTCTTCTCGCTGATGAGCAGTGCACAGCGCTCAAGGCTGTCGGTCAGCTCCCGCTTCGAGAGCTTCATCTCGGTCTTGAAGCCGGTCGGAACACTGCGCTTGTAGTTGATAAAATCACCGGCAAGCAGTCTGGTATAGACAGAATAGCCGCCGATCTCGAAAATCGCATGATGCTGGTCGAGACGGATGCTGCTCGGCTTCTCGTTCTTTTCGTCTTCCGTGAGCAGATGCTCGATCTCGCGGAGCGCCTTTGCCGGCACAACGAAGCGGACAGGGTCCTGACCGGGCAGCGGCTCTGTGCGGATTGCCATGCGGTAATTATCTAGCGCGACAATATTCATCGCACCGTTTTCCATTTCGATAAGCTCGCCGGTAAAGATCGGCTTGGTCTCATCGAGCGAGACTGCATAGATCGTCTGGTTGATCATATTCTTGAGCAGACCCTGCGGAATGACCGCACCTGCCTCCTGCTCCACGGCCGGCAGATCAGGATATTCGTCTGCGGGAAGACCCGGGAGCTGGCATTCGGTATCGCCGCCGCGGATCGTGATTTTCAGGTGCTCATCGGAGCTGACCGTGATGATGCCTTCCGGCATTCTGCGGACAAGCTCACAGAAAAGGCGGCTGTCTGCGAGCAGGATGCCTGCCTCCTCAACCGCTGCCGGAATCTCCGTGCGGATGCCGAGCTCAAGATCATAGCCTGTCAGCGAAAGTGCAATGCCCTCTGCCTGGAGCCGGACTGCCGCCAGCACCTCCATCGGTGTTTTCGCAGAGGTCGCCTTCGCAACATTCGGCAGCACCTCGATGAGGTCTGTCTTCTGGCATGTAAATTTCATTTGATAATTCTCCTTTTCATATCCCGCTCAGGGTGCAGGCTGTTTTCACAAACGGGATTTCCGTTTTCAGCCGCGAAGCGGATCTGATCTCAGAAAAGAGTATAATTATAATTCAGTAGTAGTAGTAGGGGCTGTGGAAAGGTTGAAACTGTTTTTGCGCAGATCGCTTTTTTCTGAAACAGCGCAAAAACCTTTGTCCGATCGAGCGGCAAAGTTTTCCGGGAGCGGATGTGCAGAAAATTTGGAAAAGTTGAAAGCAAGTCCGCCCGGAATCAGAAAAGTGCAAAGAGTGGAAACGCAGGAATGTGTGTTGAAAAATCGGTGGAAATTGTGAATACTCGGAGTATATGACCGGAGTTTTCCACATTTCATCATGTGAAATGCCGTGAAAACCGCAGAAACGGCGCAAACAGGGCTCAGGTTTTCCACTTTCTTTTCAACACCTGTTGAAAACCGGAGAAATCGAACATACTGTCTCACAGCACTTCCGCATGATTTTCCAGTTCGTTGAATTTGATCCGAATCGGCAGCATTCGGCGGATTTTGTCAAAATTTTGCCCCATTTGCCGGAACGCACAAAGATGTGGAAAGCGGCGGAAGATTATTTTCCGAATCCTTCGCGGATGGTCTTCGTGATGTTCTCGATGATGTCGCGCATCTGTGCATCTTTCTTCATCGCACCCTGCACGCTCTGGATCGCATAGACGATGGTGGAGTGATCTCTGCCGCCGAATTCCTCTCCGATTGCCGCAAGAGACATCTGTGTGATATTCTTGACGAGATAAATCGCGACCTTGCGGGCATTGGAGATCTGCTGCGAGCGCTTCTTGGAGCGCAGGTCTTCCGGCGTGACGCCGTAGACATTGGCAACCTCGGAGATGATATGCTCAACCGTGACAGGTGTCGGCTGCTCGTCCGTCAGGATATCGCGGATGACAGTCTGTGCCATCTGGATCGAAGGCGGGGAGCCTGCGAGCTGCTTGAGCGCCAGAAGACGCTTCACGGCACCTTCGAGCTGACGGATATTGGATTTCAGGTGATTTGCGATGAATTCCGCAACCTCATCGGGAATCTGGAGATCGAGCAGCTCTGCTTTTCTGCGGACGATCGCGACGCGGGTCTCGAAATCGGGGAGCGCAACGTCTGTGATCAGACCCGACTCAAAGCGGGAACGGATGCGGTCCTCAAGGATCTTGATATCCTTCGGCGGACGGTCAGAGGTCAGCACGATCTGCTTTCTTGCGTTGTGCAGGATATTGAAGGTATGGAAGAATTCCTCCTGCGTGGATTCTCTGCCGCTGATGAACTGGACGTCATCGACGAGCAGCACATCTGCGCTGCGGTATTTCTGATGGAATTCCGGCTGCTTCTTCTGCTGGATTGCTTCGATCAGCTCATTGGTAAAGGTTTCGCCGGTGACATAGATAATGTTCAGGTCAGGATTTCGCTTCTTCATCTCGTGGGAGATGGCGTGAATGAGATGGGTCTTGCCGAGACCGGAATCGCCGTAGATGAAGAGGGGGTTATAGGTATTGTCGGCATTGTCGCCGCGTGCAACGCTGGTGCAGGCTGCATAGGCGAAGCGGTTGGAGCTGCCGACGATGAATGTTTCAAAGGTATAGGGATAATTGGAATTTTCATAGGCTTCGCTGAGATCGCTGTGCAGCGCATCGAAGCTCTCTGGGTCAAGCTCCGGGCTTTCGGCGTCGCTCAGGCTGTCATCGGTGACAATGAGCTTCAGCTCGACCGGGAAGCCGACGATCTGCTCGAAGGCTTCGCAGAGAATCTTGTGATAGTTCGACATAATGATATTCTTGTGGAAATCATTGGGGCAATAGAACACAGCGATATTGCCCTCCAGTCTTGCGGGTTCGAGAGTCGTGAGCCAGAGATTGCGTGCCATATCACCGACACCCTGCTTGCTGCAATAATCCACGACTGCTTCATACACTTCCTTAAAGGAATTCATGGAGTATGTTCACATCCTTTATCTATATATAATATTTTATGATTTTTCGCTTTCCGGGAACCATGTCCGGGTCCGGGAACAGCGCGGAGCTGATCCTTTGGATCGGGGGCGTCTGCCCCGAAAAGAAAGGCTGTAATCGCAGTCCGCGAGCTACAGCAGCACAGTCCGATACATCATATATTATAGCATATTGAGCGTTAAATTTCAAGGAGGTCATATAATCTCTGTCGCTTTTCACAAATATCGGAATCCGACTATCGGATTCTTTTACCATCTAAAAGCCGGGATTTCAACAGCTCTATAAAAAGCCTTATATAAATAGTATATTTCGGCAAAAATGATAGATTGTGTATCAAACCGAAGATTTTACGCGGATTCTGTGAGGAAAGCGGCAGAGATTCCGAATACATATATAATATGTGATTTCTGCGCAAAGAAATTTTCAAAAATACTTGTAAATTCCGAAGAAATCATGTATAATAAAAGAGTCTGCATATTTGACGGATCTTTTCGGTCTGTCAGCAAAAGAAAAGGAGGAAACTGCTTTGGCAAATCCATCAACTGAAGCCGCGACTGCCGCTTTCATGAAAGGGAGCAGCACGGGCGGGCTTCAAAAGGTACAGGCATGGTTTTACAGGAATCGGGCGTATTTCGCCGCCTTCTTCATTCCTGTCATCCTGCTCTATATCGCGTATGCCTTCTTCGGGCTCACGCCTTACGGAGATCACTCCGTGCTCTGCCTCGACCTGAACGGTCAGTATGTGTATTACTTTGAGGCGATCCGCGATGCCTTCCACGGAAACGGCAGCATTCTGTATAACTGGTCGCGGAACCTTTCCGGCGGCTATCAGGGTGTCATCGGCTATTATCTTGCGAGTCCCTTTACCCTGATTGTCATTCTCCTGCCGCGCAAGTGGATCCTTGCATCCCTGTTTATCATGATCCTCTGCAAGCTCGGCGCAGCATCCGTCACGATGACCTACTTCCTGCGCAAGGCACGCCATGTGGGAACATTCACCTCTGTGATCCTCGGTACGATGTTCGGCATGTGCGCATACGGTGTCATCCAGACGATCGACCCGATGTGGCTCGACGGTCTGATCGCACTGCCGCTGATCGCGCTCGGCATCGAATATCTCGTCGATGACGGCAGAAAGCTGAATTTCATCATTCCGCTGGCATATATCTGCATCGCGAACTTCTATATCGGCTTCATGTGCTGCATCTTCACCGCGATCTATTTCGTGATCTACACCTGCTTCATTTCGCAGAAGGTGAAGTTTGAGGCAAAGCCCCTGCTGGTCACATGCGGCAGAATGGGCATTTCGGCTGCGGCAGCAATCAGCCTTGCAGCATTCATGATCCTGCCGGTTTACAATGCACTGGCGCTCGGTAAGTTTGATTTCACCAAGAATCCGGACTACTCCTTCAAAACGCAGTTCAATCCGATCGAGTTCATTGCGCAGTTTACCTGCGTCAACCAGTACAGCTCGGTGAATGTGCTCGGTAAGCCGGAGATCTACTGCGGTGTGCTGGCAGCGTTCCTTCTGCCGCTCTTCTTCCTGAACCGCCGCATTCCGTACCGTCAGCGTCTTGGCTACGGCATCATGGCGCTTGTGATGATGCTCTGCATGATGATCCGCCCGATCGACATGATGTGGCACGGCGGACAGATGCCGAACTGGCTGCCCTTCCGCTATTCCTTCATCTTCTCCTTCATCATGCTTTCGATGGCAGGCATGACGCTCCGCTATGTGACAAGCCTCAAGAAGAAGGAAATCTTCGGCACCTTCGGCGTTTATTTCGTCTTCCTGATGATCGTGACCTACTTTGTCAAGCTCGGTGCGGCTGAGCTCAATGACAAGCATCACGGCATGTTCGTCAACCAGAAGGGCGAGGTTTACTTCAACAATCTCTGGAATTCCAATAAATCCTCCGAGACAATCTTCTGGTCGATCGGTCTGACGATCATTCTCCTTGCAGTCTATGCAGGCTTTGTGTATCTGCTTTCTAAAAAGAATACCCCGAAGAAGAAGATCGTGACGGCTACAATCGGCATTCTTGCGGTTGTGAGCTGCGAGCTGACCTTCAATGCAAAGGCTTCCTTCGAGGCGATCCATCATGAGGTCGCATATTCCACCAAGAAATCCTATTCGCAGTATATCGAATCCGGCAGAGCGCTCGTGGACAAGCTCTATACGGAAGATCCTTCCTTCTACCGTGCCGAGAAAACCTATGTCCGCACGGTCAACGATGATGCAGGCTTCCGGCTCCGCGGCATCACGCACTCCAGCTCGGTGATGAACACCCAGATTCTCAAGTTCATTGAGGCAATGGGCTATTCCTGCCGCAGCTACTACTCCCGCTATGAGGGCAATACCCCGCTGGCAGACTCCCTGCTCGGCATCAAGTATGTGCTCGATAAGGGCGATGACAACAAGAATGTGCTCAAGAAGGGGCAGAATTCCGATCTGGATATTGCCTATGATCTGAAATTCACCGAGGTCTGCAAGACACAGAGCGAGACCGATATGGATGTCAGCGTCTATCAGAATCCGAATGCACTGGCGCTCGGCTATATGGTCAGCGAGGATATCCTGAAGGTCGGCTTCTTCGGCAATGACAATCCGTTCAACAGCCAGAATGCACTCCTCAGCACGCTCGTCGGCAAGACAAAGTTCAAGGAAGACGGCAACTTTGCCGATGATCCCTTCGAGCATTATTTCTATGATCTCCCGATTACTGAGGAGATGCGACTGAACGATGTCTACAAGGACAGCTACGGCAGTCAGATGAACTTCCGCGAGGTCAAGCAGGCGGACGGCAGCCATGCAGTCGATCCGACAGTCGATATGTTCATTGAGGCGCAGTCCGATGATCCGATCTACCTCTTCTTCAAGACGGAGAACGAGAGCAAGGTCAATCTCTGGCTGACGGATCAGTGGAATGTTGACGGCACCACCTGCTGCAATAAGGACGGCTCCGATGCAAAATCGCTCGGCTCCTATTTCGAGACCGACGATTATCATATTCTCTATGTCGGCACCTATCCGAAGGGCACGCAGCTCCAGCTTCGCATGACGCTCCGCACGGATGCAGCCGGCACAAAGGAAAAGTATGCGATTGTCAAGGCGTTCTATTTCACGCACTTCAACACCGCGCTGTTCCAGGAGGATATCAACAAGCTCAAGACGAATCAGTGGGATCTGACGACCTACGGCGGCAGAACGCTCGAGGGCAAGATCACCGCGAAGCAGAACCAGATCATGATGACCTCCGTTCCGTGGGAACCGGGCTGGTCGGTCTGGATCGACGGCAAAAAGGTCAAGGATGAGGATGTGCTGAATGTTGCAAAGGCGATGATCGGTGTGCGTCTCCCCACAGGTGAGCACACGGTCAGGATGAAGTACACCCCGCCCGGACTGAAAACCGGTCTGATCCTGCTGCTGGTCGGTCTGGCACTGTGCGTCCTCTTCTGGCTCTACGATCAGAAGCACAACGATACGGTGAAGCTCCTTGCAGCGAACCGTAAGAAGGGCATCTACGATCTGCCTTATGAGGATGATCCGGAGCCCGCTGAAAAGGCTGTATCTTCCGGCGGCAGCAGCACGGTCACAACGGCAACGGCGCCGAAGCGCAGCGCAAAGGAAATTGCGGATGAGATCCGCGAATACAAGAAGCTCTGTGACGAGGGTATCATCACGGAGGAGGAATTCCAGGAGAAGAAGAAACAGCTTCTGAATTCCTGATTGCAATGAGAAAAGCTCCCGGTGTGAGATACATCGGGAGCTTTCTTTGTATGAACGCACAAATCATATGCTTAAATTTTGATATTATACACCAAATAATTCAATGATGCATTGACATTTTATCATAATTATGTTATTATGGAGATGTAAACTGCGATAATAGCGGCTTTTTTCAGACAGAGAAAGGGGGCGAATTCTGATGAGCGATGCAGCACACAATAAGCTGATGCAGTGGCTCGGCATTGAAAAGCAGAGCAAATATGTCCGCGACTATTTCTATAAGTATAACATCCGTTCCAGCATCTATATGTCCGTTGTGGTCATCGCGCTTGAGGTATGGATGATCCTTCGCATGATCCGCACGGTCGTCACGAATCACCTGACAGGCGATGTCTTCTGGGGCGTGGTCGATAAGTATTTCATGAATTACTTTATCCTCCTGAGCGCCGGCATTTTGATGCTGCTCTATGCGCTGCGGTTTACATACGGCTGGCAGAAGTCACGCTGGGCGGCGCTCTTTGTCGCCGCACTGAGCCTGACGGTCTGCGTCTATGAGATCCACATGCTCTCGACGCACACGATCCGCAATGTTTCCGCACTCACCTATCTCAATTATATCATCCTCTTTATTGCCGGTGCCGCGATGATTGTATTCTCTGCAATGCTGATCAGCTCCAGGAAAGACAAAAAATGGCAGACACTTTCTGTGCTCTATATTTTTTCTTTCATCTGCATCAATTTCGGCATCATCATTTCCGTGAATTCCTACGCAAAGGGCGAGCAGATCCTGACCTTCCTCACGATGGAGCTGTTCGTCGTCTGCCTGCTGACATGGCGCCCGGTCATCGGTTTTCTGATTCTGACGGTCTCCTATGTGGTTTTCTTCGAGCAGATTGATACGCTGGTCGCCGTCAACAGCCCGGACGGTCTGCCCGGCATCACGGAAAGCACGCAGATCAACGGCTTTACCATGTGGCTCTCGACACTGCTGTTCTGTATCTCCAGCTACCGCAAGACCCGCTCGCAGGCGATGCAGGATGAAAGCCTTGTCAAAATGAACGAGCACCTGAGCGAAATCTCTGTCACCGATGAGCTCACCGGTATTCACAATATGTTCTATTTCCGCGAGGAGGCAAAAAAGCTCCTCAGCTATGTCACCACTGACCGCGAGCGTGTGGTTTATCTCTTTCTCGATATCGAAAATTTCAAGTCCTATAATGAGCAGTACGGCTTTCATCAGGGCAATGATCTCCTGCGGCGCTTTGCGAAGGCACTGGAAAAGTCATTCCCCGGCTCAATCGTTGCGCGGTATTCCGACGATCACTTTGTCGTGCTGACCTCGAATGAAGGCTGCGAAAAGACCGTTGCGGAGCTTTCCGGCGGGATCCGGAACAATCAGGGCGAGGTGCAGCTTTCGCTGAAATGCGGCGCCTATCGCCCCGCGGACGATGAAGCCGACCCGAGCCTTGCCTGCGACAGAGCCCGCTTTGCCTGCAATGCGATCAAGAAGCATTATGACCGCAGCTTCTGTTACTACGACAAATCGCTGGAGGATCAGTTCCAGCTCAAGCAGTATATCGTCAACAATATCGACACTGCGATCGAGAACGGCTTTATCAAGGTGTTCTATCAGCCGGTTGTCTCGACGAAAAACGGCAAAATCGTCGGGCTGGAGGCGCTTGCTCGCTGGCAGGATCCCGACTACGGTCTGCTGCCGCCGGGTGCATTCATCGGTGTGCTGGAGGAATACCGGCAGATCTATAAGCTCGACCGCTATATCGTCGAGCAGGTGTGCCGCGATTACCGCGACTCCGCAGATCACGGTGAGCCCTTTGCGCCGGTCTCGATCAATTTCTCGCGGCTGGATTTTGAAATGTGCGATATGATCGGGCATCTCAATGCGCAGGCAGAAGCATACGGTGTGCCGCGGGAATATCTCGATGTGGAGATCACGGAGAGTGCGCTCTCTGACCGTGCCGACCTGCTGCTCGAAGTGATCCAGTCTCTGCGCAGTGCGGGCTATAAGGTGTGGCTCGACGATTTCGGCAGCGGCTATTCCTCGCTGAATGTGCTGAAGGATTACTATTTCGATGTGCTGAAGGTCGATATGAAATTCCTCTCCGGCTTCGGCAAGAATCAGAAGACCACGACGATCATTCAGAATATCATCAACCTGACGCAGCAGCTGGATATGGTCTCGCTGACAGAGGGCGTGGAGACAAAGGAGCAGTATGAATTCCTGCGGTCGATCGGCTGTGACCGTGCGCAGGGCTATCTTTTCGGGAAGCCGATGCCGCTTGCCGATCTGCGGGAGCGCCTGCACAGGCACGAGATTGCGGTCTCGGAGGAATTTCTGAACGCAGGGCAGACTGCGCAGAGCTGATTCAAAATGATACCATAGATGATATTGGGGAATACCCGCACGCTTTGCTGTGAGTCTGTGAGAAAACGCACCCCTTTCTAAAGCGGGTTTCCAAAGGGACAATGTCCCTTTGGCGGGTTTGGGCAGAGCCCATTCAAAATCATCGCGCAGCGATACCATAACAATAAGCCCCCGGCACGCGGTCGGGGGCTTTGTCATGCTTCAATTATGCGGGCACATGCGAGAGCACATAGTTCAGCAGCGTCTCTCTGCCGACGGCGTTCAGATGAATGCCGTCCTCGTCTGCATAGGCGGAATCCAGTCTGCCTTCATTATTTTTCAGTGCAGTGTTTGTGTCTACAAAATACACATCGTTTTCATTGGAAATCTGGAGCAGCAGCGAATTGTATTCGTCGATCACGCTGTTTGCCACAGTCTTCTCGCCGTTCTTTGTAACAGGCGGGATTGAGAGCACATAGATGGTCGCTGACGGCGCCGATGCCTTCATCAGTCCGAGCAGCACCGAAAACTGGTCTGCGGTCTGATCCGCGGGCTGACCCGCTGCGAGATCCTCTGTGCCGAACATCAGGTAGATCGGGCATTTTGCGGCATACATCGCGCTCTGAATGTGAATGGTCGTGCCGTCCAGCAAGACATATTCAGAGCCGTAATTTGTGAGATTGATCTCCTCGCTGGCGTAATAGCTCTTTTCCTGGAGCTGACCGGACTGCCCCATGCGGTAAATATCGACCTCTCCGACGAAGGCGCAGGTCTTGAGATAATCTGCGGAACGGGCAGCGGTTTCCGGCACAGGATTGACCTTGTTCGTGACCGGCACCTGCGAGGATTCCTCGCCGCCTTCGCCCGATTCCTCTGCACTGGATTCCGCAGTGCTGTTTTCAGCAGTGCTGCTTTCGGCAGAGCTGTTTTCAGAGAGGCTGCTCTCTGACGGTGTGATGACCGGGGTTATATCTGCCGCCGAATCGGAGACAGAGCTTTCGCCCGGCTGCCAGCCCTTGCGGAAGACATTTTTCTCGGGGTGCAGGTTGCGGCTCAGCATATAGAGCAGGAATGCAGCGATGAGGCAGAGCACCCAGATCAGGATCAGCTTGCCGAATTTGAATCTGATAACGGGACCGCGGCGCTTTCTGCGGCGTCTTTTTCTGGATTTTGCCGAAGTGCGCGGGCGCGGTGAGTTCGTGCTTGGCATATCAAGTCTCCCTTCGTATGCGTGGATTCAGTCATACATTACTATTATAACGGATTTTCCGACAGAATGCAAGCCCTTTTTGAAGATTTCCTGTCTGCTCCGTTATTCCTGCTCGAAGCGCTTGCCGCAGAGACGGTCGGTGCAGTTTGCACAGCGCAGGGCTTCGTTGGTCTGCTCCCAGAAGCGCTCGGGATACATCATAATAAACAGCTCCCAGATCAGCCAGACGACCATTGCCATGATGAGCAGCGAGCGCGGGTAAAAGCCGCTGATCAGCAGCATCGGCGAGAACATCATCAGGTGATCCCAGTTGAAGATGCGGCAGGTTGTGCAGCAGCGGGTTCTGAGAATCAGGCGGAACGGGCACCAGACGACCACGCAGATCAGGTCGCAGACATAGAATGCGATTGTGATGAGAAACAGCGCGGCGTCATCGAGCACATTGAAATAACGCAGGAACGACACTAGCGCGACCACGGCGATCCAGATGAGAAACACCTTGTATGCCGCCTTTGTCGTGCTGATGATATGATCACGCAGCGCGGGATAATTGATCTTTTCCGCGACAGGCTGAAAGCGGAATCTGAAATGTTTTTGCGAGCCGAGCGCGATATGCAGATTCTTATGCACCGGGATGAGCTGCCAGAGCATATCGACGATCCAGAGCACCCAGAGAACATGAAAAGGCGAGAGCTTCCGAAAAAAATTCCAGCCGCGGAGGATATCTGCCTGCGAGGGGTCGTGAATCAGCCAGACTGCGCAGAAGATCAGCACGGCGATGCGCAGGATCAGCCGCAGAATATAGCGTCTGCGCATCGGGGACAGCGGTTTCAGCTTATTCATCGCTGCGGTCTTCGGCAAAATATGCCTGCACCTCGCGGATTTTTCCGCAGGAGAGCCGCCCCTCGGGACATACGCCCGTGACATAGCAGCTCGGTCCCATCAGCGACCAGAGCGCAGGGGACTGCTTCCGAAGCTGCATCAGCAGTGCAACCGCGGCGGCACGGATCTCCCACTGTGCGCGATTGCATGTGCGGAGCGCGAAGAAATGCCGGAGCTCGCGCCCGTTCATCATGCAGAGAACATCGAGCTGATTGCCTGCCAGCGCAAAATACTGCACCGCAGAGACGGGCAGACCGTCGGCAAGCATCGAGCGGAGCGCGGCGGTGTTGTCTGTGAACGCCTGCTTGTAAAGCGCCAGTGCATCGGCGTTTTCCGCGATGCTCTGCGGAATCAGATAGGTATTGCGCAGAACGGCTGCTGTCACCTGCGGCACGAGCACGCTCTGCATTCTGTGCCGCACAAGATGTGTGACTGCGGCGAGCGAGAGATTCTGCACGGTAAAGCGCGCCTGCACCATTTCCAGCTCGCGGGGGCGTTCGCCGCAGACGACCGCACGGAGCTCGGGGTTCTCATCGGGCAGGATCATCCAGTTTGCGGCGGCTGCCTGCGTGATGACCGTTTCCGGGGAAGCGGTGGTGTCGTGCAGCTTTATGCCTGCCTGCATCGGCTTGGGATCGGGGATCGCGGGCAGGGCATCCGGCAGCGCATAGCGGGCGGTGTCCGCGTGATATTTCTTCTCGGCGGCATCGAGCAGATGCGGGAAAAACGCCTCAAACTGCTTTTTCAGCGATGCACCGAGCATTCTGAGCTCGGGAAACTGTGCGCCGCGTCCCCAGAGCATTGCGGAGATCATGTGCATGAGCTCGCGGGCATTCAGCGTGCAGTAGAAATTGCTGCGGAAGCAATAGGGCAGCACAAAGCGGGCGTCCTCCTTCGGAATCTCCAGCTCGAGGAGCTTGGCATAGACACCGAACATGTGTTCCATGTGTGCCGTGAAGCGTGCAGAGAGCGCCTCCGGCAGCTCCGGAACATAGCAGCCGATATTTGTGAAATCGACGTATCTGCGCGACTGCACAGTGAACGACGCCAGACGGTATTCGATGACGAATTCCTCGACGCAGACAGAGACACTGTCGAATGCGACGGTGAACATCGCGTGCTCGATGAGCGACTGATGTCCCGAGGCGACGACCTTCTCGATCAGCGTGCCGTTGTTTTCCTTTTGCTTCGAGCGCTCCAGAATTTCGAGCGAGGTGCCCTGCGTGGTGGAGATGCGCCCGGCGGAGGCACAGACGAGCTCTCCGGCGGTAGAAGATGCGATGATTTTCGCTTGTGCTTTATTCATGGGATTTGGCTTCCTTTCGGTGAAGTGTGCTGTTAATTTATTGTATCATGAAATGCGCAATCTGTCAACTGTATATACAGCATGCCCCCGGTAAAAACCTTACCGGGGGCATTTTCATTCAATTATATCTGCACAAACTCGAAGTCATCCCTGCAACAGCCGCGAACAGCGGCGTCACCGGTGCGCTGACAAGAACGGGAAAGTCAGTTGACTTGAGAAAAGCGCCTGCCCGGGCTCCGGGTCTTAGTCCAGCGGCACGACCCAGCCGAACGGATCTGCGATCTTGCCCCACTGGATACCGGTCATGGTATCGTAAATCTTCTGGGAGATCGGTCCGATCTTGTTGTCGTTGATCGTCATGACCTTGTCGCCCCACTTGAGGTGGCCGACCGGGGAGATGACAGCCGCAGTGCCGGTGCCGAAGACCTCGTCGAGCTTGCCTGCATCATAGGCATCCGCGATCTCCTGAATGGTGATGCGGCGCTCGGACACCTTCATGCCCCAGCTCTTGGTCAGCTCGAGCACAGACTTTCTCGTGATGCCCGGGAGGATGGAGCCCTGAAGCTCCGGCGTGACGATCTCGCCGTCGATGACGAACATGATGTTCATTGCGCCGACTTCCTCGATGTACTTCTGCTCCACGCCGTCGAGCCAGAGAACCTGAGAATAGCCCTCCTTGTGTGCCTCATCCTGACCGATCAGGGAAGCAGCGTAGTTGCCGCCGGTCTTGGTGTAGCCCATGCCGCCGCGCACCGCACGGACATACTTGGACTCGACATAGATCTTGACGGGATCGAGACCCGATGCGTAGTAAGCGCCGGACGGGGAGAGAATGATGATGAACATATACTCATCGCCGGGCTTGACGCCGAGGAACGGGTCAACTGCGATGATGAACGGGCGGATATAGAGCGATGCGCCGTCGATGTGCGGAACCCAGTCCTTCTCGACCTTCAGCAGCTCCTTGAGACCCTCCATTGCCATATCAACGGGGAGCTCCGGGATGACCAGACGGTTATTGGAGCTGTTCAGACGCTTGAAGTTCTCCTCCGGGCGGAAGAGCTGGATGCCGCCGTCAGCACGGCGATATGCCTTCATGCCCTCGAAGACCTCCTGGCCGTAGTGCAGGCAGAGTGCAGCCGGGGAAAGCGACAGATTGCCGTAAGGGATGATGCGGGCATCATGCCAGCCCTGACCGGCGGTATAGTCCATGACGAACATATAGTCGGTAAAGACGTGGCCGAATCCCAGCTTGGTTTCGTCTGCCGGCTTTTCTTTCAGCACGGCTGCCTTCTCAAAACGAATGTCCATGATGTTTTTCCTCTTTTCTTAAAGCCTTAAGATTTCTATGTCAGCTGATACACCGATCAGCAGGCATTCCCTTTCAGGTAGCGCGGGGCATATTTGCTGCGGTAGAGTTTGATCGCGTGATACACGGAAAACACGGCGCCTGCCGCGATGACGATAAAGAGCAATGTCTTGCAAACTGCTTTCATATAGACGCTCCTTCCTGCCGGAGACCGGCATTTTCTCTGCGGTATCTTCTCCGCCTTTTATATTATAGCACAGATTGTGGAAAAATGCAATGGCTCACACGGATTTTTCGCATACCTTTCATAATAGGAGCGTTCAGCGCGGATCTGCGGGGTCAGCGGGATCCTGTGCGGGCGGGACAGGCGGATTCTGCGGGTATGCCGGGCTTTGCGGGGTGACAGGATTCTGCGGGTACACCGGGCTCTGGGGGGTGACAGGATTCTGCGGATACACCGGGTTCTGGGGATATGCCGGATTCTGGGGATATGTCGGGTTCTGGGGATATGCCGGATTCTGCGGATACACCGGATTCTGGGGGTATCCCGGATTCTGCGGATATGTCGGATTCTGGGGATATGCCGGATTCTGCGGATACACCGGATTCTGCGGGTATCCCGGATACGGCGGATAGGGGGGCACGGGTGTTTCCTGCGGGAGCGGTGCGTCCTCCTTGCGGATGCGCGAGAGCTTGCGGAAAGCGTAGATCACCAGCACGATATAATAGACAATGCCGATGAGCAGCATCACCCAGCTGTTCACCATCAGGCAGAAATCATAGATGCCGTGCAGCATGACGGGCACAAGCCATGTGAGAATCATATATCTCTTTCTGCCGCTTTCATTTCTGAGGAGCGCTTCCCGCTTTGCAAGGCCGTAATACATGCCCATGAAGACGCCGAAGATCATATGCCCCGGAATGGATGTCACGGCGCGCAGGATGCCCGTGGTAATGCCCATCTGGAACACATAGAGGATATTCTCCACAAGTGCAAAGCCCATCGAGGCAAAGACCGCATAGACCACGCCGTCGAAGACGTAGTTGAATTCCTTGTGCTTCCATGTGCGCAGCCAGAGCACCATCATCTTGAAGCTCTCCTCCACGAATGCCGCGCAGACAAACGCCTGCAAGAAGCCGTGAATCAGCGAGCCCTCCGGGAAAATGCTGATGGGGATATCGACAATCAGCTCCGCGATCATGATCGGGATGACGCTGAGCGCGCCGAGGAGCAAAATGGAAAACAGCAGCTTCCAGGGCTCCTTCTCGATTTTGTCAATTCCCCGGATGTAAAGCATCACGATGATTGCCGGGATGACGGCAAGTGCAGCCAGAATATAAGTCATAGGGCTTCCCTCCTTTTTTGTATATTATAGCAGATCATGCGGGATATGTCAATCAAAGGGGAATTTTTTTACAAAAATGGCAGCTTCGGGCGCTAAATACAATTCACCCCTGAAACCACATACGGTCTCAGGGGCAATCTTTTTGCCATATAACGGGGTCCGGGGACCGCTGTCCCCGGCGGGGTTTGGGGCAGAGCCCCATTATCAATCCTTCCGCTTATCCCGCGTAGTCCGCGCCGAGCTGGAGTGCTCTCATGTTGTTGTCGATGGTATGTGCGCGCTTTGCCGGGGTGTTCTTCTCGAGTGCCTTGCGGACGGTCTCAAAGGAGAAGATGCCGGTCTCGTGCAGCAGCTTGCCGAGCAGGACGATATTTGCGCCCTTCGCGAGATTGTTGTCATCTGCGAGCTGGGTCGCCGGGACATAGAATGTCTCAATATCGGTGCGGTCGGTCTTCTGCGCGACCATCGAGCTGTCAACAAATGCCTTGCCGCCGGGCTTCACATTGCCCATGAAAGCGTCAAAGGACGGACCGTTCAGCACGACCAGCAGATCCGGCTCCAGCACCTGCGGGGAACCGATCGGCTCATCGGAGATTGTCACGGAGCAGTTGCACTTGCCTCCGCGCATCTCAGGACCGTAGCTGGGGAGCCAGGAGATTTCCTTGCCCTCAAACAGCGCACAGTAAGCGAGCAGCTTGCCGGCAAACAGGATGCCCTGTCCGCCGAAGCCCGCGAGCAGAATTTCATATGTCATTTCGCGGCACCTCCCATTGCGAGCAGATCGGCATTTGCCTCTGCGATCTCAACATCCTTGTAAACACCGAGCGGATAGTAGGGGATGCACTCCTCCTGCAGGCGCTTGATGGACTCCTTCGGCGTGAGACCCCAGTTCGAGGGGCAGGTCGAGAGGACTTCGACGATGGAGAAGCCGTTGCCCCTCTGCTGATTCTCGAATGCCTTGCGGATCATCTTCTTGGTCTCGCGGATATGCGGGACGGAGTCAACAGCCGTGCGGACAGCGAGTGCCGTGCCGGAAAGGGTCGAGAGCATCTCGCAGACGCGGACAGGATAGCCTGCGGTCTTCGGATCTCTGCCGTAAGGAGAGGTCGTGGTGACCTGACCGGGCAGCGTGGTCGGAGCCATCTGACCGCCGGTCATGCCGTAGGTACCGTTATTGACGAAGATGACAACGATATTTTCGCCTCTGGTTGCCGCATGGACAGTCTCCGCGGTACCGATTGCAGCGAGGTCGCCGTCGCCCTGATAGGTAAAGACATTCAGATCGGGTCTTGCGCGCTTGACGCCGGTTGCGACGGCCGGAGCTCTGCCGTGCGGTGCCTCGATCATGTCACAGTTGAAGTAATTATATGCAAACACGGAGCAGCCGACCGGACATACGCCGACGGTCGTGCCCTCAATGCCCATCTCGTCGATCACTTCTGCGACAAGACGGTGGATGATGCCGTGCGTGCAGCCTGCGCAATAGTGCAGACGGACATCACACAGGGAATGCGGTCTCTGAAATTTCACAGCCATTACTGCGCACCTCCGTTCAGCTTTCTCAGCTCCTCAAGCACTTCCTTCGGCGACGGCACAACACCGCCGGTTCTGCCGAAGAAGGAGACCGGGAGACGGCAATCGAGCGCGAGCTTCACATCGTCGATCATCTGACCCATGTTCATCTCGACGGAGAGGACAGCCTTTGCATTCTTGCAGGCGGCATTGAGCTCAGCCTTCGGGAACGGCCAGAGCGTGATCGGACGGAAGAGACCCGCCTTGATGCCCTCGGCTCTTGCCTTGTTGACGGCAGACTTTGCGACACGGGAGGTCGCGCCGAATGCGGTCACGATAATGTCAGCATCCTCGCAGAGATAGGTCTCTGCCATTGCCTCGGTCTCCTCGATCTTTGCATAGCGCTCGTAGCGGCGCTTGACCTGCTCCTCGAGGTCGAGGGCTTCGATGTAGAGCGAGTTGACGATATGGTGCTCTCTCTCCATCTTGGTGCCGCAGGCTGCCCATGCGGAGTTATCCGCCTGAGAGGGGGTGATCTCCGGGAATTCTACCGGCTCCATCATCTGACCGAGCAGACCGTCGGAGAGCAGCATGACGGGCATGCGGTACTTTTCGCCGAGGTCAAACGCCTTTGTGACGAGGTTGACGACCTCCTGCACGGAGTTCGGCGCCAGGATAATGAGGTGGAAATCGCCGTGGCCAAGACCCTTTGTCGCCTGCCAGTAATCCTGCTGGGAGGGCTGGATCGAGCCGAGACCCGGGCCGCCGCGCTCGACATTGACGATGAGGCAGGGCACATCGGAGCCTGCGATATAGGAGATACCCTCAGATTTCAGAGAGATTCCGGGGGAGGAGGAGGAGGTCATGACTCTGGTGCCGGTACCTGCGGCGCCAAGCACCATATTGATTGCAGCGACCTCAGATTCCGCCTGAAGAAAGACACCGCCGCGCTTCGGCATCTGCTTTGCGAGATACTCGGAGAGCTCGGTCTGCGGGGTGATCGGGTAGCCAAAGAAACATTTGCAGCCTGCACGGATGGCAGCCTCGGCAAGTGCTTCATTACCCTTCATTAAAACCTTTTCCATTGAAGCACATCCTTTCGTTAATTCTCGATGATAATGGCACAATCCGGGCACATCATCGCGCACATTGCACAGCCGATGCAGGCATCGTCATCGGTACAGTAGGCGGTGAATACGCCTTCCTTGTTGCGTTTCTCATGCTGAATCGCGACAATTTGCTTGGGACATGCGGTCGTGCAGAGCTCGCAGCCCTTGCAGCGGTCGAAGATGACGTTCATTTTCGCCATAGTCCATATCAGTCCTTTCCGTTTTTAATGTGCGCCGCCGGCATTGCGCCTCAGCGTATCTATTATTATAGCACATTTTACAGGGAATTGCAAGAGGGAAATTGTGAAGCACGGAGCCCGTGCTGGCGTTTTGCCTCCGGGAGCCCAACCGAAGACGCCCAATGACAGACCGTTGACGCTGCTGTTCGCAGCTATTGAACATGTCGTGCTCCCTGCTTTACATTTTAAGAAGCGCACTTTATAAGGGGGTGCGCTTCTTGCTCTCCTTGCGCTTCTTGCGCGCCTTACGCTTTCGGAAGCGACCAGTACCACTGATTATTCTGCCTGTGCGCATGAATGCCAAGTGATGCTTTTGCCCGCAGAAGCGCTGCTTTTGTGATTTCCTCCCCGCATGCCATGTCATAGATCTCGCGCACGGAGATCTCCCCGTGTTCGGTCAGCCAGCGGGTCAGGCATTCAGCCGCCCTGTCGCGCGGGGTGACCCTGCGCTCTCTCTGGGAGAGCAGCCGTTCTGTCGGCACATCGCAGACGCCCTCGAAGTGAAAGACCCCGTCATTGATCGTGAATGCGACATTTTCCCCCTCGGGAGCCAGTGAATTCTTCACCTGTGCAATCACTCTGCGCGCGGGCTCTGAGGGGTCGCGCCCGACAAGCAGGACAGATCTTGCCGCAGCCGTGAGGTCAATGCTGCCGATGCTGCGGTAAAGCGATTTCAGGTCGGCTTTCTTGTTCATGTGCCCGATGAGGACAATGGCGCAGCCGAAGTGATCGGCAAGCATCGCAAGATAGCGCATCACGGGTCTGACCTCATTGGCTCTGTGCATGTCCACATGATCGCCGAGATAGGCTTGCAGCGGATCCAGGATCACCAGCTTCGGTCTGATCTTCGAGATGATCTCATAGAGCATCGTGCTCTGCATGTCGGCATTCTCCTTCATCTCGTTGATCGTCATGACCAGGCGGAGATCCGCACCTGCTTTCTCAAGCCGCGGGCAGATGGTGTCGCCGAGCCCGTCCTCCGCATTCTGATAGAGGACATAATCCGGCGCTGTCACGATTTGGTGCGTCTCCGGGAACTGCATCCCCCTTGTCACCGCAGCGGCAAGATTCAGGGCAAAGGTCGATTTGCCCTCTCCGGGGTCGCCCATGAGGATCGTCACCTTCCCGAGCGGGATGTACGGATACCAGAGCCAGCGGGTCTCTTTCTTCTCCACACCGTCGAGAAAGATCAGCGAGCCGTTTTCCTGAAGCGCCTGTTCCAAAGTCTTTTCTTCTGCCATGTAAAACTCCTTTCGCAGTCAGCCGTGAGGGGACTTCCCCCTCTACATACAGCGGCTTTTTCCGCAAAAGTTGTATGTCGGCGTACAACTTTTTTCATATAACAAACAAGATTCTGTGATATGCACAAGAGACACAGGTTTGTGCAGTGCAGATCGCAGCAATATGACGGAGTAAGGCGCGCAAGAAGCGCAAGAAGCGCACCCCCTATAAGAAGTGCGCGCCTTGACCCGGAACCCGCAAATTTGCGCTTGAATTTTCCCGCATAATATGCTATAATATCTTATGTTATTTATAAGCAGGGGTCTGGGGATCGCTATCCCCAGCGGGGTTTGGGGCAGAGCCCCATTATAAATCCCGTCGCATCAGCGACACTTCTAAAGGAGGAACCCTATGGCAAATCAGCTCTGCATTGTGCTGGATTTCGGCGGGCAGTATAACCAGCTGATCGCGCGGCGCGTCCGTGAATGCGGCGTCTACTGCGAGATCCTGCGCTATGACACCCCGCTCTCTGAGATCGCAGCCAGAAAGCCCGCCGGCATCATCTTCACCGGCGGCCCCAACAGCGTCTATGACGAAAGCTCCCCGCATATCGGAAAAGAGATCTTCTCGCTCGGCGTGCCCGTGCTCGGCATCTGCTACGGCTGCCAGCTTGTCGCCTATACGCTCGGCGGCGCGGTCTCTGCCTGCGAAAAATCGGAATACGGCAAAATCGAGATTACTGCGGATGCCGAAAGCGTCCTCTTCAAAGATGTCCCGCAGCAGAGCACCGTCTGGATGAGCCACACGGATTTTGTGAGCCGCCTCCCCGAGGGCTTCACCGTCACCGCGCATTCCGCAGACTGCCCCTGCGCCGCCTTTGAGAATCCTGCGCAGAAGGTCTATGCGGTGCAGTTTCACCCGGAGGTCACACACAGCGTCTTCGGCAGGCAGATCCTGCACAATTTCCTCTATGAAGTCTGCGGCTTCACCGGCGACTGGGTGATGGATGATTTCATCGAGACCACGGTGCAGCGGCTCCGTGCGGAGATCGGCGATAAGAAGGTTGTGCTCGGTCTCTCCGGCGGCGTCGATTCTTCTGTCGCAGCGGCACTTTTAAGCCGCGCCGTCGGCAGACAGCTCACCTGTGTCTTTGTCGATCAGGGGCTTATGCGCAAGGATGAGGGCGATTTCGTCGAGCAGACCTTCACAAAGCTCTTTGACATGAATTTTGTCCGCGTGAACTGCGGGAAGCAGTTTCTCGAAAAGCTCCGCGGCGTCACCGACCCGGAGCAGAAGCGCAGGATCATCGGCACGGAATTTTACAATGTCTTCTGGGATAAGATCCGCGAAACCGGCGCTGAGGGCTTCTTTGCACAGGGCACGATCTATCCCGACCGCATTGAAAGCGGCAGAGGCAACGAGGCAGGGCAGGGCAGCACCGCTGTCATCAAGACCCATCACAATATGGTGAAGATGCCCGAAGATATTCAGTTTGACGGCGTGATCGAGCCGCTCTGCGATCTTTTCAAGGATGAGGTGCGTGCGGTTGGCGAGAAGCTGGGCATCCCCTCAGAGCTCGTGTGGCGGCAGCCCTTCCCGGGACCGGGTCTCGGCGTGCGCATCCTCGGCGAGATCACCGAGGAGAAGATCCGCATTTTGCAGGAGGCAGACGCCGTCTTCCGCGATGAAATTGAAAAGAGCGGCATTGCGCGGGAACTCAAACAGTTCTTCGCCGTGCTCCCCGATGTGCATACGGTCGGCGTCATGGGCGACCACAGAACCTACGAACATCTCATTGCGATTCGCGCCGTCACGACCGATGACTTCATGACCGCAGACTGGGCACGCATCCCCTATGATGTGCTGGCGCGTGTTTCCAACCGCCTCTGCAATGAGGTCGCGCATGTGAACCGCGTGGTGTATGATATTACATCGAAGCCCCCGGGGACGGTGGAGTGGGAGTAACCGAAAGTATTTTCACAGAAACAACGATAGGGAGCTATGAATGATATGAGTACAAAATCGAAGAAAAAGCCGCTGCTGATTGTGCTGGGGATTCTCCTGGCTCTGATCTGCGTGCTGGTCGGCACATGTGTCTTTTTCTCCGTAAAAAACAACAAGCTGATCTACGAAATGATCGGCGACGGACTCAGTCAGGTCGCTGAGCATTACACTGTCACCGAATGCGATGCCGCCGCGCAGCCAGACAAGTACACTGACGAATATAAAGATATGCGCATCTACGGCTTCATGAAATTCCATACCTATCAGTATGAGATCGAAGGGCTCGGCAATCTCTCGGTCATGCGTGCGAACATGGGCTTCATGCAGATGGTCTCATTCATGATCACACCCTATGAGAAAAATGTACCGCTCTGCACGCTCGATTTCATGTATATCTTCGGAAACCGCAAGTCCTATGTTGAGTTCTACGATCTGGTCGGCGACACAGAGACCGACGAATATAAAACCGTCCTCTCGCAGCTTGGCAGTCTCAAGGAGCTCTTTGCGGATCTGGATGAACTGCCCGCGTCTGAGAATTGGTATGACGGTCTGCTGAGCGTTGTGCTGCACAAGCAGCTGAAGGACGACACGCGCAACAGCGAGCTGTTCGGAACCGCGCTCGGGATGTATCTCAATGCGGCGGACATTCTCTCTGAGAGCAGTGCGGCGGACAAGGCGGCGCAGCTTGCAAATACAAAGGCATATTCCGACGGACTGATCGAGAAGGGCGGCGTTTCGACCGATGTCTTCAAGAAGGCGCTCGGCGAGGACAAGACCCGCGATTTCTTCGACCGTGTGTTCTTCGGCTCAGCGAATTACAGCGCATCCTGATTATGATATGAAAAGAAAAGCGGCCTGTCTGACAAAGGACAGGCCGCTTCACTGTAATAATGCCTGCACGGGCGCTCCGCCGGGCATTGACTTTTTTTCTGTTTTATGTTATACTGTATATGCTGCGCCGGTGTGATGGAATTGGCAGACGTGACGGACTCAAAATCCGTTGGTAGCGATACCGTGCGGGTTCGACCCCCGCCACCGGCATTATATAGAAAGTGACCTGTCTTTGTCAGACAGGTCATTTTTTTTCGCATAACGGGGCACGGCTCCCCGCTTATCTGCGCTTCTCCAGCCTGCGGAGACGCTGCTCGATCTTCTCCAGCTCCTGCTGCACCGGGTCGGGAATGTGAATCTGGTCGAGATCCTGCACGCGCACGCCGTTCATCTTCACCACATGCGCCGGGATGCCGACTGCCGTTGCATTCGCGGGAACCTCCCGCAGCACGACCGCGCCTGCCGCAATCTTTGCGTTATCACCCACCTTGAAGGGTCCCAGCACCTTTGCGCCCGCGCCGACCGTGACATTGTTGCCGAGCGTGGGGTGACGCTTGCCGCGGTCCTTGCCCGTGCCGCCCAGCGTGACGCCCTGATACAGCGTGCAGTCATCGCCGATGATTGTTGTCTCACCGATCACAACACCCATGCCGTGGTCGATGAAAAGCCCCTTGCCGATCGTTGCGCCCGGGTGAATCTCAATGCCCGTGAAGAACCTTGCGAGCTGCGAGACAATACGCGCAAGCGTCGGGAAGCCCGCCTTCAGCAGCTTGTGTGCAATGCGGTATGCCACCACTGCATGCAGCCCCGAATAGGTCAGCAGGATCTCAACGGAGCTGCGCGCCGCCGGGTCGCGGTCGCGGATCAGATCAATTTCGCGTTTGAGTTGCTTGAACATACGTTTCCTCCGTTATTTGTTCGGATTGATGTCTTTCCAGTAAGCCTTCAGATATTCGATGCCCGACCAGACGGTCAGCACCGCCGCAATCCAGAACAGAATCTGGATCAGCACCTCGCAGCCGGTATAGAGCGCATGCGGCAGATCCAGCCCGAATGCCTTGAAATCGCCCTGGAACGACCACCAGACCAGCGCCGTGATAATCGCGATCATCGTGAATGCGGTTTTCAGCTTGCCTGCGAAGCTCGCCGGGACAACTGTGCCCTTGTTGGCGACCACAAGGCGCAGCGCCGAGACCATGAATTCCCGCGTGACAATCAGCAGGAAGGCAGCAATGTTCATCCGCTGCTGCTGCAAAAAGCATGCCATTGCGGAGATGACGAGCACCTTGTCTGCAAGCGGATCGAGAAATTTGCCGAAGTCCGTGATCTCATTGCGGGAGCGTGCCAGCTTGCCGTCGATCGCATCGGTGACAGAGGCGATCACAAAGATCACAAGGGAAACGAGATAATGCGCGGGGAATCTCCAGAAAAAGCAGATGACAAAGATCGGTACCAGCAGCACACGCGCCAGTGTCAGCTTATTCGGTGTATTCAACTTGAGATCACCTCGCCTATCAAATCATAATCTGCCGTGTCTGTGATCTGAGCGGTCACAAACTGCCCGATCGCATACTGTCCCTCATCTGCGGCAATGAGCAGCCGCCCGTCAATATCGGGAGCATCCGCGGCTGTGCGGGCAATGCAGCAGCCGCTCCATGTATCATATCCTTCGATCACCGCTTCTGTGACAGTGCCGACGCGGGCAGCGTTCAGTTCTGCGGAGATTGTCATTTGCTGTTCCATCAGAAGATCGGCGCGTTTCTGCCGGATCTCCTCGTCCACCTGATCGGGCATTCTTGCCGCGACGGTGTTTTCCTCCTGCGAATAGGCAAAGCAGCCCATGCGGTCAAAGCGCATTTCTTCGACAAATTCCGAGAGCTCCGTGAAGTCCTCCTCGGTCTCGCCGGGGAAGCCGACCAGCAGCGTTGTGCGGAGCGTGATGCCCGGGACGCGGTCTCTGAGCTTTCTGAAAAGTGCACGCAGCGTGTTGACATCGCCCTCTCTGCGCATGGCTTTGAGCACGCTGCCGGAGCAGTGCTGAATCGGAATATCGAGATACTTGACGATTTTCTCCTCCCGTGCGATGACCTCGATCAGCTCGTCGGTGATGCGCTCGGGGTAACAGTAAAGCACGCGGATCCAGCGGAAGCCGTCGATTCTGCAAAGCGCTGTGAGAAGATCCGGGAGCAGCGATTTGCCGCCGCTGAAATCCTCGCCGTATCGGGTTGTATCCTGCGCGATGACGACAAGCTCCGTGACGCCGCGCCCGGCGAGCGCCCGCGCCTCCGCGAGCACATCCTCCATCGGGACAGAGCGGTATTTTCCGCGGATCTGCGGGATGGCGCAGTAGGTGCAGCCGTTGGAGCAGCCCTCTGCGATTTTCAGGTAGGCAAAGAACGGAAGCGTTGCCAGCAGGCGTTCGCCTGTCAGGGGCATATTGCACTTCGGCGCAAAGCGTGTGACGCGGCTGCCGCCCGTGATCTCATCGAGCACCTTGCAGATCTCCGTCTGGTCGCCGATGCCGATGACGGCATCCACCTCGGGAAACTGCTCTGCGACCTCCTGCTTATAGCGCTCGGCGAGACAGCCTGTGACGACAATGCCCTTCAGCGTGCCCGCTTCCTTGAGACCGATGATCTCTAAAATTGTGTCGATGGCCTCCTCCTTTGCCGACTGGATGAAGCCGCAGGTATTGATGACCGCAATGTCGGCGTCGGCGGGGTCTGCTGTGAGCGAATAGCCGCCCTTTTCGAGCAGGGCAAGCATGCGCTCGGAGTCTACTAAATTCTTGGCACAGCCAAGCGAGATCATACTGACTGTCATGAGATGCTCCTAAAATTTATCTTACTCCCGGAACCAGTCCGGGGTGTTGCCGAAATCCTCTGCGAGTGCTGCCGCATAGGTATCGCGGGCGGACACACAGCATGCCGCAAAGCGCGAGAGGATGCTTTTTGCCGTTTCAGGGTCGGTGCCTGCATAATCCAGCGACGGGAAGGGCAGCTCTCTCATTGTGAAATTGCAGCCCGTCACCTCCAGCCAGACACGGAATTCACCGAAGGCGGAGACACGCTGCACATAGGCTTCAAAGCAGAAGCCGTGTGCGTCGGTGCAGGCATAGCATGAGAGCCAGCCGGGGTATCCCTTCACTTTTACGAAGCCTGTGCCGCGGAAGATCCGGTCGAGCAGCGCAGTCTTTGCATGCTGCTCTGCGTCCCGCATCCCGGCGCTGGGATTGATCGGTGCCGGCATTGCAGCACGGATCTGTGCGCTGAGTGCCGTGCGGTGTGTTTGTTCGAGTGTATGCAGCCGTTCCCATTCCGCCGCGTCATCAAAGACACAGACGCGGTTTTTCAGCTCCGGTTCGCCGAGATAGGGCGCGAGCTTTGCAAGAATCTCCGATGGATCCCGCGGGGCATCCTCGCCTGTGACCTCGATGCAGAGAGAGACAGACACCAGTTTTCTGCCGTCGTCATAGCTGCGGGAGAGCCGCACGGAGTTGCAGTACATGCTCCCCGGGATCAGGAACGGATTGCGGAAGCGCCGCTCACTGCGGGATTCCGGCACGGCATCGTCCCGGCTGTCGGGAAACCAGCGGATGCCGCCGAATATCAGCGTGCAGAACGGGAAATTCAGCCTGTGCGGGATCTTTGCAAAGAGCGCGCAGATTTCAGCGCGGTCGCTTTCCTCCGCGAAGATTTTGCCCCGGTCGCACGCCGCGGGATCGGTGTCTGCGCTGGTGAAGCCGCAGGTGCCGTCGCCCTTCTGCGCATATTTGCAGAGAAACGGGCAGGCTTCCGCTGCCTTCTGCGGCACGCTCTCCCCGGCCGCATAGACCGAGAATGCGGTTTTCGGCGCCGTGAAGCCGGTCTCCGCGAGCATATCGTTCAGATAGGCAGCCGCCTTTGCGAAGGTCACTCTGTCTGCGAGATTGAACACATAGGTATCAAAGACGCGCATCATGGGGCGGGGGTTCCTTTCTCTGTCTGCGGCTGCGGCTGCGCTTCGAGATATGCCCGCAGTGCCTCAGCCCTGCTGAGCGGCATGCAGATGCGTTCGCTCATGCCCTCCTTGTGGACATAGATCTCATATTGCTCATTCTTCCGCTGATAGCCGCCGTCGGAGATGCGCTTGCTGCGGATATCGGATACCGTGAATGTCCGGATGCCCTGCGTCAGCGTGCGGTAGGTGAATGTGCCGGAGGCTGTGTCGCATTCCAGCGACCAGAAAATCAGATGCAGTGCATAGCCAAGCCCCGGGAGCATCAGCAGAATGAGCAGAATCAGCTTGCCGATGAGCAGCCCGAGCAGCATGCCGATGCCGAGCACAGCCGCACAGATGACCACATGCAGCAGCGTGGTTTGCCGGACAGTGATCGTGTTCTCCATCAGTCTCCCTCCTCCTCATCTTCCGGAGAAGCGTAATAATCTTCGATCGCAAAACGGATCTGCTGATAGGTAAATCCCCGCCGCACGAGCGCCGCCGTGACCTTCTCGATTGCCTTGCGGTCATCGGGGTCGGAGAGATACCGCGCATATTTTTTATGCAGGAGCTCTGAAAGCGTCTCCGAAATGCGCACGGGGTCATCAAACTCCGCGAGCGCATCGTCGATGTCGGTCTGCGAGAGACCGCGGTGCCGCATCTCATATTCTGCGCGCCGGATGCCGTATTTCTTCCCCTCGACAAAATGCCGCGCAAGCTGCTCCGCGTAGCGGGCGTCGTTCAGGAAGCCGTAGCGCATGAGCTTTTCGAGCGCTGTGAGGACAGCCTCCTCCTCTGCGTTCTGCGCGTGCATGAGCTTGTCATAGAGCTCGCGGTAGGAGTATCCGCGCTTTTCAAGCAGATAGAGCCCGTATTCATAGGCGCGGTGCTCCGCGGCACGGTGCCGGAGCCTTGCGATGTCCTCCGCAGAGAGGGAATCCCCCGTGTGCAGGGCGGCTTCCGCCAGCAGGTCGGCATGCAGCCAGAGCTTCTGCCCGTCGTCGAGCGTCACTTCAAAGAGCTTGCCCTTCGACGGTGAAACAGATGTGATGATCATTCCTCAGGCGAAAACTCTTCAAAGTTTTCATCGGAATCCGCGGTGCTTTCTGCGAGCGCGGCGCCGGTCTCTGCCGCTGCCTGCTCTGCCTTCGACTTTGCGCCGGAGACTGCCGCATCCTTCTTGTTCTTCTTCGAGGCGAGCACGAGGCTGTCCTTCATCTCGAGGATCTTCTGCTCGACCTCTGCCTCAAATGCGGGATCCGATTCCAGCAGCTCCTTGACGGCATCTCTGCCCTGACCCAGCTTACGGTCGCCGTAGCTGAACCAGGAGCCGCTCTTGTGGATGATATCAAGCTCCACGGCAAGATCGAGCACCTCGCCAATGCGGGAAATGCCCTTGCCGTACATCATATCGAATTCACACTCACGGAAGGGCGGTGCGACCTTGTTCTTCACGACCTTGACGCGGGTGCGGCTGCCGATGACCTCGGCGCCGTTCTTGATCGCCTCACCCTTGCGCACCTCCATGCGGACGGATGCGTAGAACTTGAGCGCTCTGCCGCCCGTGGTGGTCTCGGGGTTGCCGTACATGACGCCGATCTTCTCGCGGATCTGATTGATGAACACCGCGACGCAGTTCGACTTGGAAATAACAGGGGTCAGCTTGCGCATGGCCTGCGACATGAGGCGTGCGAGCATACCGACATGGGAGTCGCCCATTTCGCCTTCGATTTCCGCACGGGTTGTCATTGCCGCAACGGAGTCGATGACGATGACGTCGATCGCGCCGGAGCGCACGAGTGCTTCCGCGATTTCCAGCGCCTGCTCACCGCTGTCCGGCTGGGAGACCAGCAGGTTGTCGATGTTGACGCCGAGTGCTTCCGCATAGACAGGGTCGAGCGCATGCTCCACGTCGATGAACGCCGCTTCGCCGCCCTGTTTTTGTGCCTCTGCGATGATCTGGAGCGCGACGGTCGTTTTGCCGGAGCTTTCCGGTCCGTAGATCTCGACGATGCGCCCGCGGGGGACACCGCCGATGCCGAGTGCCATATCGAGGGTCAGGGAGCCGGTCGAGATCGCCTGCACATTCGCTGTGGTGCGCTGACCGAGCCGCATGACGGCACCTGCGCCGTACTGCTTTTCGAGCTGTGCGATGGCGTTTTTGAGCGCCTTCTCGCGCTCCTCTTTGCTGGCGGGAACGACCATGCCGGTCTGCTTCTTCTTGAGATCCTGCTTTGCCATGTGTGTATCTTTCCTTTCTATCGTATAGACTGTTCGTCTTTGAATCCGAGTATCACGCGCGCGATGCCGTTTAAGTCGGCGATCTGCTCAATGCCGGTGAAGCCGTTTGCGCGGAGAATCTCCGCCACGGCGTCTGCCTGCCCGATGCCTGCTTCATATGCGAGAAGCCCGCCTGTTTTCAGCGCGCCCTTCCATTTCTCCGTGATGATGCGGTAGAAGCAGAGACCGTCTTCTCCGCCCGCGAGTGCCGTCTCCGGCTCATATGTGACCTCCGGCTGCAAATGCCGCATGTCCTCTGCCGTGAGATAGGGCGGGTTGCTCACAACGGCGTCCAGCCCCCGGAACAGCCCGTACACAGCGGGATCGGTCACATCGCCGTGAAAGAACTGCACGCCGAGCGAAAGGTGCATTTCATTGATGACGGCATACTGCATGGCGTCATGGCTTTTCTCGATGCCGATGATCTCTGCGTCTCTCCGCTGCGATTTCAGCGCGAGGGCAATGCATCCGCTGCCGGTGCAGAGATCTGCAATCTCCGGCTTCGGCGTCTGCGGCAGACGGCTGAGCACCGCATCCACCAGTGTTTCCGTGTCGGCACGCGGGATGAGCACCCCTTTGCCGACTCTGAGCGTCAGCCCGTAGAATTCCCATGTGCCGAGCAGATATTGCAGCGGCTCATGCTGTGCGCGGCGGCGGGCGATCTCCCTTGCCTTTTCCGCATCCGGGATATCCTCCGCGATCCACTGTGCTTCGAGCGCGGCGTCTTCGATGCCGCCTGCCTCCAGAATGTCCGTGAGCTCTTTGCGGAGCACGGGGTCTGTGATTTTCATATCGTATCCTGTCAGAATTTGTATTTGCTGCCGAGCACTGTGATCAGCAGCGCTTCGAGATCTTCGGGCGTGCCCTCACGGAACATGTGATCCATGATGATGACCGCGCCGAGCGAGTCCAGTGACAGCTTGAAATATCCCTTGCGGCGCTTTGCTGAGCGGACATTCGCATAGCTGTAATCGCTGTGTGAGGAATAGCCGCGGCGCGTGAAGTCGCAGGTGAATTTCTCCGCCGAAAATGCCCAGACAGCGACCGGGTCATCCTTTGCCCAGCGCCTTTGCTTCATAAAGGGCATCCGCAGGATGTAAAGCAAAACAAGCAGTGCGACCATGGCAGGGACGATATAAAACTGCGGCAGCCGGAGCGCACGCAGGAGCAGCCCGTTTGCGGCAAGCGTCCAAAGCATGTGCAGGAGGCGGTATCCACCGTAGGCGAGCAGCCCGATCCAGAGATACTCAAACGGCTGATTCCATGCAACAGCGCGTGCATAGGCGAGATCATAGCGGTTTTCTGTCACGATCATCGGTGTTTACCATTCATCGTCTTCCAGATTTTCGGGGATGCAGGGGGTCATTGCGGCAATCGCGCATTCGATCTGTGAGGCATCCGGCTCTCTTGTTGTGATGCGCTGCACCCAGAGACCGGGCGCGGAGAGAATCTTCGTCAGGATGTTTTCCTTGCGGCCTGCGTATCGGATGACCTCATAGCTGACGCCCATGATGACCGGCAGAATCGCCAGCGAAAAGAGCACGCGCTGCCAGACAATGTCAAACGGATTGAAGCAGCCGAAGAAGATGCTGATGATCAGCACAAGGAAGATGAAGCTGGTGCCGCAGCGCGGGTGGAACCGGCACTGCTTCTTCACATTCTCGACGGTGAGCGGGAGTGCTGCCTCAAAGCAGGCGATGGTCTTGTGCTCTGCGCCGTGATATTCATAGGTGCGGCGGACGGATTTCATGCAGCCGGTGAATGCCATATAGCCGATGAAAATTGCCATCTTGACAAGACCCTCCGCGCAGGAGCGGATGATGCGGCTTTCGGTCAGCGGCTTGATGAGCCCGACCGTGAAGCGCGGGAGCCAGAGGAACAGTCCGAAGGCGATGACGATGCTCAGCACGGCAGCAATCCCCATGATGATGCCGAAGATCTTGTCGCCCAGCTTGTCATCGAGCCACTGCTCAAATTTGCCCGGCTCCTCGTAGTCATAGTGTTCGCTTGCCTTGACAAGATAGTCCCATCTGCGGGCAATCGTGTCATCGTCCGGCTCGCCGAGCGGGACATAATCCGCGTCTTCCTTTGCCTTTTCCTCATCGAGACGCTTCCGCTCCGCTCTGTACCATTCTGCGAATCTTATCTTCTGCTCGTCTTCTTCGAGCTTGTCGATCTTCTGCTCCTTTTTCCATTTGCAGAAGCTGTCGATTTCCTCGTCCATCTGCTTTTCCGCAGATTTCATCATGCACTTGTAGCCGCCGACTGCGGAGTCGAAGAAGCCGTAGACACCGCGCACGAGCGGGATCCTTGTGTACCACGGACGCAGGAGCTTTTTCTCGCCGGTCTTCGGATCGGTTGTCCACTCTGCGGGGAGATCCCATGTTTCCAGGTCGATCTCGCCGTTCGGGAGGCGGCAAGCCATTGCGCCGCGGAACGCACCCTTCATCATGACACCCTCAATGAGCGCCTGCCCGCCGATTTTTGAACGGTGGGCGTATTCTGCTTTTGCGGCTGCGAGTGCCGCGTCTTTTTCAGCCATTGTATCCTGTGTCCTTTCGGGGGGCTGCCTGCGGGGGCATCAGCCTTCCTTCGGCTTTGCCGGGAGCGTGATGATGACGGTTGTGCCGACACCCTCCTCGCTCTCAAGCTCCAGTGTGCCCTTGTGCAGCGAAATGATCTCATCGGCGACTGCCAGCCCGATGCCGGAGCCGCGCTTGGTGTGGTTCGGTTTATAGAATTTTGTCTTGACCTTTGCAAGATCGGACTGCTTGATGCCGCAGCCGGTATCCTGCACGGTGATGCGGACGAGGGTGTCGTTTTCTGCCGCCTCTGCGGTGACTGCGACAAAGCCGCCCTTTTCGGTATATTTGATCGCGTTGTCGATGACATTGATGAAGACCTGCCGGATGCGGTTCTTGTCGCCGATGATGAACGGCAGGTTCTCAGGCTCCGAGTAAGTCAGGCGGATGTCATCCTTCTTTGCGCGCTCCATATAGATGAGCACCGCGTCGCCGAGCTCAGCGAGCACATCCATTGTTGCCATTTGCAGCGTGAAGTGACCGCTCTGCATGCGCGAGAAATCGAGCAGCTCCTCGACCATTTCCGAGAGGCGCTCTGTCTCGCCGACGATGACGCGCAGACCCTTCCGCATCATTTCGGGATCGGCAGGCTCAGCCGGTTCCCCTTCGCTCGGGGGCTCTGCCATGTAGGTGAGCGTTTCCGCCCAGCCCTTGATTGCCGTGAGCGGCGTGCGGAGCTCGTGCGAGACGGAGCTGATGAATTCGTTTTTCATCGTTTCTGCGGTCGAGAGCTCGTCAGCCATGTGGTTGATGCCGCGGCAGAGCTCGCCGATCTCATCCTCGCTCTCCTGCCGGATGCGTGCGCTGAAATCGCCCTGTGCAAATTTTTCCGTGTTCGCGTTGATCTCGCGGATCGGGCGCAGGATCAGTCCGACGAAGTAGAGGTCGGAGAGACCGAGCAGCAGCAGAATCGCCACTGCCAGCAGCGTCATCCAGAGGACAAATGCGCGGATGGTCTCGTCGATGGTTTCCAGCGATGTGACAACACGGATCGCGCTGTATTCGCCGCTGATCTCCGTGATCGGGATGCTGACCGCCATGATGCGTTCGCCGTTTTCTGTGACGGAGGTGCTGTAACCGTAGCTGCCGGTGCCGTGCATCGCGGCATCGTAGTCCGGCATGCTGATCTCGTAGTCGGGAGAGAATCCCGAGGAGGTGAGGACGATCATGCCGTCATAGTCGATCGCCATGAGCTCCATCTTGTCCTTGTCGGAGAAGGTCTCAAGCGTGCGGCGGAGCTCTGTGTTGAGGTTTGTGCCCGAGGCGCGCGCGTAGTTTGTCAGGACGCCGTTGACGGCATTGATCTTCGAGACCATGTAGGTGCGTGCGGAGTTATAGAAATAGCTCTGCACGCCGTAGATCAGCGCCAGCTCGATCGCCAGCAGGATCAGCACGATCACGCCGAGGTTATTGAGGATCCAGCGGCGGGTAATGCTTTTTTTCGCCATGATGCGGCGTCTCCTTTACCGGCGGTTATCCGGGTTCTCTTCCCACTTGTAGCCGTAGCCCCAGATTGTGATGATATACTTCGGATCGGAGGGGTCATCCTCGATCTTCATGCGGATGCGGCGGATGTTGACATCGACGATCTTGTTGTCGCCGTAGTAGCTGTCGCCCCAGATATGCGAGAGAATGCTCGCACGGTCAAGAGCGGTATTCTTGTTGTTGAGGAAATATTCGAGGATCTGATATTCCACCTGCGTGAGGTCGATCGGCTTGCCGTTCTTGGTGATGGTGCGGCTCTTGAGATTGAGCACAAACGGGCCCGATTCGAGCACGGTGGTCTTCTCGGTCTTCATGAAGCTCATGCAGACTCTGCGGTAGATCGCATCGACGCGGGCGGTGAGCTCCGAGGGGGCAAAGGGCTTGGTGATGTAGTCATCTGCGCCAATCATCAGGCCGTTGACCTTGTCCATCTCCTGCGCCTTCGCCGTCAGCATGATGATGCCGATGGTGGAGGAACGCTCTCTGAGCCGCTTGCAGACGGTGAATCCGTCGATGCCGGGCATCATGATGTCGAGCAGCACAATGTCAAAATTGCCGTTCTCCTGATCGAACATGGTGAGGGCATCCTCGCCGCAGCTCACATCGACCACATCGTAGCCTGCGCGCTTCAGATTGATGACCACAAATTCGCGGATGACGTCTTCATCCTCACAGACCAGTACACGCTTCATTCAAAGCACCTGCCTTTCATTCGGTTCATAGATATTTCATTGCAAAGAGCAGCTCGCTCTGTGTCAGTGTGAGCGAGGCGCTGCCGGATTCTGCGTTCGCGAGGTAATAGCTGCCGCCGCGCTTCTGAATCAGCAGATAGCCGTTTTCCTGTAAATTATCTGCCTGCACGGGATCTGTCACGGTGCGGAGCCGCAGCAGCGGGGCGCGGAGCACGGGGCTGCCGTCCTCCTTCTGCGTGTCGGGATCATATTCATAGAAGACGATCTCCTCATCCTCCGGGACTGCCGTGACCCTGCGCTCCCAGCGCTTCGGCAGCAGGAAGACATAGCCCTCCTGCACGGCGTAGTAGGAGGAATATTCGAGCATCAGCACACCGCCGCGGCAGACATACCAGTTCGTCATGCTGAGCGGGGAGCCGTCCTCCGCGTTTGCGTAGCCGTAGAAAACAGTCTGCACCGGAATCTCAGGCTCGCCGTCGCCGTTCAGGTCAGCCGTCAGGAGACCGGCGGGACGGGATGTATTCGGGAAGCGGTCGGGGCTGTCGGTGTAAACAAGTGTGAGTGCGCTGTCCGCATAGGAGAGCACGACCGTCTGCGCAGTGGTTGCGCCGGAGCTGCCGTCCACAAAGATCGCGGGGATCTGTCCGGTGCCGTACAGCGCGGGAACCGTGCCATAGCCGATGGAACTGATCTCCGTAACTGTTTCGGGAAGCTGTGCGGATGTTTGCAGATAGCTGCCTTTTTCATCCAGTGCATAGACAGTCGCGGAGGCTGTTGCAGAGGTTGTGGAGCCCGAGAGCACCAGCAGCTCGCGTGTGCCGTCGCCGTCCAGGTCTGTGACGCTCATGCGGGAATAGGGCAGCGAGAGCGTGCGGGTCAGCGCCTTGTCGTCATAATGCAGCACCTCTGCGGTGCGGTTTGCGCCGTCTACAACGCTGTATCGGATGACGAGATTCTTGCGGGAATTTGTGCCGAGCTGTTCAATGTCGATGCGCTCGACCTCAGCGCCCGCCGTCGGGTATTCCGCCATTGCGCGCCATGTGCCGTCCTCCTGTGCCAGCAGCCCGAGCCGCAGGCGGTTCTCATCCTCCGTGCTTCGGCTGCTCTCGTAAAAGACGATTGCTTCATCCTGTCCGTCGCCGTCAAGATCCTCGACCGTAAAAGCGGAGAGCCGCTCGCCCGATTTCGGATATTTCAGGCTGACAGAGCTGCCGACTGCCGCCTGTAAGGCGCGGTAGATATTCTCCTGCTCAACCGTCAGACGGGGCGGAGAGAGCATCGTTTCGACATTGCCGGAAAACGCGCAGGACGGAAGCTGCACCGTCAGGAACGCGGCAAGCATGCCGCTCAGCAGTCTGCGGATCATTTCGTCTGGGCGGTGCGCTCCGCCAGCGGGACATATGCGGTTGTTTTTGTGATGGATTTATATGCCGGGCGGATGATTCTGCCGCCGGTCAGCACTTCTTCGATGCGGTGTGCCGCCCAGCCCGCGATGCGCGAGACTGCAAACATCGGCGTCAGCAGATCGCTCGGGATGCCGAGCATCTCATAGACAAGACCGGAGTAGAGGTCAACATTCGCGCAGACATTCTTCGCCGCGGCTCTTGCGGATTTTTCGCGCACAAGCTCCGGCGTGATGCGCTCGATCGCACTGAGCAGCTTGAAATCACGCTCATGCTCTGTGCCCTTTGCCAGCTCATAGGCCTTCTCCTTGAGCAGCAGCGCACGCGGGTCAGAGAGGGTATAGACCGCATGACCCATACCGTAGACAAGCCCTGCGCCGTCACCCTCCTCGCGCCGGAGGATCTTTCTGAGCAGATCGGCGATTGCGCCCTCGTCATCGGGATTCTTGATGCGCTCGCGGAAGAGGTGAAGCTGCTCGACGGCTTTGATATTGGCGCCGCCGTGACGGAAGCCCTTCAGTGCGCCGATTGCAGCGGAATATGCAGAATAGGGGTCTGTGCCGGAGGATGTCAGCACACGGCAGGTGAACGCGGAGTTGTTGCCGCCGCCGTGCTCTGCGTGCAGCATCATGCAGATGTCGAGCAGATGCGCTTCCTCGGGTGTATACTGCCGGTCGAGACGCAGCAGCGAAAGAATCGTCTGCGCGTTGCATTCCTCGGGTCTGGTCGGGTGCAGGATGAAGCTCTCGCCGTCAAAATGCTGCCGCTTCACCTGATATGCCGCGGTCATGATGACAGGCAGCCGCGCAATCATCGAAATTGCAATGCGCACTTCGTTTTCGAGTGTGCGCACCTCGCAGTCGTCGTCGTAGGAGTAGAGTGCGAGCACAGAGCGCGCCATCTTGTTCATGATGTTTTTGGACGGCGCCTTCGCGATCATGTCGATGATAAAGCCGTCGGGCAGCTCACGGTTTTCTGCAAGAAGCTGCTGAAATTCACTGAGCTGATCTGCCGTCGGGAGCTTGCCGAACAGCAGCAGATAGGCCACTTCTTCAAATCCGAAGCGGTTGTCCTTTTCGACCGCGTGTACGAGATCCGTGATCTGATAGCCGCGGTAAATGAGCTCGCCGGGGATCGGATCCAGCTCGCCTTCATTGATGACATAGCCGTGGACATTGCAGATCTTGGTGATGCCTGCCACAACGCCGGTGCCGTCGGAGCGGCGCAGCCCGCGGTTGACCTGATATTTCTGATAGAGCGCGGGATCCAGTGTGGAATAACTGCGCAGCTCCTCGCATAGAGTGCGGAGAGTGGCAGTGTGATCGTGTTGATTCATAGGGAGTGTCCTTTCTATGCTGCTGCTTCTGAGCAGATTTATACCATTCTATCCTACTATTATACAGCATTTTTCTCCCGCTGTCAATGGATAATTGCAAACATTTGTCCGGAAGCGCGGGTCGAACGGAGGCGTATTATGCAGAAACTGATCAGGTCGGCACTGCTCTCGGGGCTGCTGATGCTGGCGATCCCGTCAACGGCTGCATTCGGTCAATGGCACAGCCGTCTGAATGTAAATGAATCGGATCATGAAAATAACGAAGATACGCGGTATTACAGTATATATATAACAAAGACAGACACTGTTGAACAAGTGCCTGTGCGTGACTATCTGATTGGCGCTGTGGCTGCTGAGATGCCGGCTGACTATGCGCATGAGGCATTGTGTGCACAGGTGATCGCGTCACATACCTATGCAGAACGGCTGCATCAGCTTCATATGACACAGCCGGATGACAGTCTCCCGGATGCCGATTTCTCCGATGACAGCAGCCGTTATCAGGCGTATTACACGGATACGGACATGCGCCTGCTCTGGGGCACACACTACGAGGAAAACAGAAAAAAGATCACCGATGCCGTGGATGCGGTCGGTGATCTGGTGCTCTATTATGACAACGCGCCGATCGTAGCGGCGTTTCATGCGGTTTCTCCGGGCGAAACGGAGTCGGCAGAAAATGCTTGGGGCACAAGTCTGCCGTATCTGGTATCAGTGGAATCTGAGGCGGATTGTGCAGCGCCGCAATTTGAGACTGTGTGCAGCTTTTCTCCTGAGACGCTGTCTGCGTCACTCGTTGCAGCCGAGCCGTCGCTGACATTTCCGCAGGATCCGGCCTTGTGGTTGGGTGCGTGCAGCTATTCTGACGCGGGCACAGTCCTGCGCATGGAGATTGCAGGTTCGGATCTGACCGGGGCCGTCATCAGGCAGGCGCTTGCGCTGCGATCTGCTGCATTTTCAGCGGCGTATGATGCAGAACAGCGGCAGTTTGTGTTCACTGTTCACGGCTACGGGCATTCAGTCGGTATGAGCCAGTACGGTGCGCACCGGATGGCACTTGCTGGCGCATCTTTCGAAGAAATCCTGCTGCATTATTACCCGGGCACAGAGCTGCGGAAGCAGTGATGTTCCACGTGGAACATTACAGCGGGGATCGCTTGATTTTCGCGAATCTCCGCGGATATTGCGCCGGCGTTTCACAGTCCTTCTGCACAATGATCAGATGTTTTTCTTCCCCTTCGATCTCATACCGGACGACCTCTGCGATGTGCGCACCGAGCTTCTTTGCAGCTTTGCCGAACCCTTCTGTTTCCTCGGAGTAATTCTTGCCCTTCATCGCGAGCAGCTTTCCGCCGACTTTCAGGAACGGGATCGCCATTTCGCATAATATTGCGCCGTTTGTCATCGCGCGGGAGACTGCAATATCGAATGTTCCCCGGTAAATGGGATCCTGTGCCAGCTCCTCGGCGCGGGCGCATCTGGCTTCTGCGCTGAGCCCAAGCGTTTTCGCAGCACGGGCGCAGAATTCAATTTTCCGCAGTTCGCTGTCCAGAAGAACAGTGTGCGCGCTGCCGCGCTTTAAAATTGCAAGCGGAATACCGGGGATTCCGCCGCCGGTTCCGATGTCGATGATTTTACTCTGTTCAGAGGGCAAATAGCTGGAAAGGCACGCAGAATCAAGAAAATGCCGCGTCCAGATTGCGTCCGGATCGGTGACAGCCGTGATGTTCTGTATCTTTGATTCAGCGATCATCATGTCGGCAAATTTCTGCAATAATACCGCGTTTTCTTCGCTCAGGCCAATGCCATACTGTCGGAATAATGTGATCTTTTCGGCAAGATGTGTGTCATCCATGGTATCCACCTGCTTTCAGATAAGTCATGATCAGCGAAATATCCGCCGGAGAAACGCCGGAGATGCGGGATGCCTGTGCAAGCTGGGAAGGGCGGATGCGCGTCAGCTTTTCGATTGCCTCAGAGGACATCCCGTGAATCTGGCTGTAATCCAGTCCTTCCGGCAGGCGAATCCGCTCAAGTTCACTGAGCGCTTCGCTTTGTCTGTTCTGCCGGGCGATGTATTCATCGTATTTGACAGTGAGCTCTGCTTCGTCTGCTTCCTCTTTTGTCAAATTGAGGTCGATGCCGCAAATACTCGTAATATCGTGAAATTTCACCTGTGGGCGTTTCAGTATTGCATACAGCTTTTGCGGCTGGCTGATTGGTGATGTGCCGCAGTTTTGCAGATATTCGTTCAGTGCATCAGTCGGTTTGAGCGTTATATTACGGATTTGATCGACTGCGGATTCAATATGCTCCATTTTAGACTGAAAATTCTTGTATCGTTCTTCGCTGATCAGACCATATTGATACCCGATGGGAGTCAGGCGTTTGTCTGCCGTCGTGTGCCGGAGAGACAGGCGGTATTCGCTGCGAGCTGTCATCATTCGGTAGGGGTCATCTGTCCCCTTGGTCACAAGGTCGTCAATGAGTGTCCCGATGTATGAACTGCTGCGCTGCAGTTCAATCGGCGTATCACCTCGAATGTACGCTGATGCGTTGATTCCGGCGATTAATCCCTGCGCCGCAGCTTCCTCGTAACCGGACGTTCCGTTGAATTGTCCCGCTGCGTACAGGCCGTGGAGCCCTTTGAATGCAAGTGTATGGTCGAGACAGATCGGATTGATGCAGTCATATTCGATTGCATATGCGGACCGCATGATTTCGATGTGCTCAAACCCTGATACGCTGCGCAGCATTTGTATCTGCACATATTCAGGCAGAGAGGTGCTGAATCCCTGCAAATACATTTCCTCAGTGTCAAATCCTGTCGGTTCTACGAATATCTGGTGCCGCTCTCTTTCGGCAAACCGTATGACCTTATCCTCGATGGATGGGCAGTATCTCGGTCCGACTCCGCTGATCATTTTGCTGTAAAGCGGCGATTCTCCGATGTTTTCGCGTATAATCCGATGTGTTTCTTCGTTTGTATTTGCGATATAGCAGACGGCATCGTTTCTGAGCTGACCGCTGTGCGCGAAGGAAAATGGCTGCGGATCTTCATCGCCGTACTGCGGCTGCAACTTGGTGTAATCTATGCTTCTGCGGTGCACGCGGCAAGGTGTGCCTGTTTTGAATCTGCGGAGTTTGATTCCTGCGTTTGCAAGACTCTGCGATAGCCTCCGTGCAGGCAAACATGCATCCGGGCCGCCTTCTTCACCGTGCCTGCCGATGTAGATCATTCCTTTTAAGAATGTACCGGTGCAGAGTATCACCGCCTTGCATGCGAATACTGCGCCGAATGCGTTGACTACACCTGTGATGCGGTTGCTTTCATCCATGCATATATCGGCAATTTCTGTCTGTATGATTTCGAGATTTGGTGTATCTTCGCATATTTTCTTCGTATATGCGTGATACAGCCGCCTGTCTGCCTGTGCACGCGGGCTGTGGACGGATGCGCCTTTGCTTTTGTTCAGCATCCGCATTTGAATGCAGCATGCATCTCCGGCGGTGCCCATAATTCCGCCGAGCGCGTCAATCTCACGCACCAGATGCCCTTTTGCGCTTCCGCCGATCGAAGGATTGCAGGGCATGTTGCCAATCTGATCCAGCGAAATTGTGAACAAAGCAGTTTTACATCCGCGTTTTGCGCTTGCAAGCGCTGCTTCGATTCCGGCATGTCCTGCACCGATGACCCCGACGTCAAATCTTCGTATTGGTTCCATAGTTCCTCCATTGTTCCACGTGGAACATCATAATCTGATTTGTTTCACAATGTTCCACGTGGAACATTCACTTTCCGACACAGAATTTCTCGAAAACACCTTCGATGACATCGTCTGTGACCTGCTTCCCCTCAATTTCCGCCAGCTTGTTCGCCGCGATCTCCAGTTCACTGCATATGAGGTCAAGGGGAGCACCCTCAATGAGCATCGTTTGAGCCTGCGAGATGCGCTCGTATGCCGCAACCAGAATTTGTTGCTGACGTTCATTCAGTGCGGAAATGTATGTTCCTGTTACGGTATCACCGAGAATATTATGCAGAGCATCTGCAAGTACATTGAGAGAAGGATTGCTTTTCGCGGCGATTGGAACGATCGGATATCTGCATTCCGGCAATTCCTCGTGCGGAAGATCCGTTTTGTTCCAGAGAATGATCACATGTCTTGCACCGCAGCGCGCGAGTGCTTCCAGGTCTTCGTCCCTGAGCCCGCGCACGGCATCGACCGTATACAGGACAAGATCTGCGTCGTCAAGCGCCTTGTAAGCAGCAGCGATGCCGATGGTTTCAATCGGATTGTCTGTATCGCGTATGCCGGCGGTATCCGAAAGCAGCAGCGTATAGTCACCGATGCGCACCTGCTCCGTGATCACATCCCGTGTTGTGCCCTCGTATTCCGTGACAATGCTTTTATCCGCGCCGCAGAGCCAGTTCATGACCGTGGATTTCCCGGCATTCGGCAGACCGAGCAGGACAGTTCGGATCCCTTCTCTGAGCATTCTTCCGTCATCATAGTGCGTGATCATGTCGTGCAGTTTGTCGGCTGTTTTTGTAATCTGCGCAGAAAGATGTTCGGGCGACAGCTCAGGCGGGAATTCCTCCGCGTCATCGAGCCAGTATGTCATCGCTGACAGCAGGTCTGTAAGTGCTGCACAGATAGCCTGCATTTGCTTGCCTAGTCTGCCCTCGCGTGCATAATTTGCCTGCCTGAGCGAAGCGTCACCGTCAGCGCGTATCAGATCCATGACGGCTTCTGCCTGTGAGAGCGAGAGTTTGCCGTTCAGAAATGCACGCTTTGTGAACTCTCCGGGGCCTGCCGGCTCTGCGCCGCTGCGATAGAGCAGCCCGAGAATGCGCCGTGATACATACAGTCCGCCGTGACAGGTGATTTCAACCGTATCCTCGCCTGTGTAGCTGTGCGGCGCACGGAATACGGTCAGAATCACATCGTCTATGCGCTCTGTGCCGTCCCGGATTTCGCCGTAGGCGCAGGTATATCCTGTCATTTCAGACGGCTTTTTGTTTTGATATGCACAGAACATATGTTCCGATATTTCGATTGCATTCTCGCCTGAGACACGGATCATTGCGATGCCGCCCTGTGCAGGGGGTGTTGAAATTGCTGCGATCGTTGTCATGACAAGCTCCTTACAAGTGCTTTAGATTTCGCGAAGACACGCGCTTTTATAAAACAAAAAGGGCAGCATTGCCGCCGCCCTTTCCGTCAGTCTCAGATATCAATTTTACCGTAAACGCCGGTGTTGAGAGAATCCTCCGGCTTCGGACGCTTGTAGTCGCGCTCGAAGCTGGTCGAAAGATCGAGCTTTCTTGCCTCGACCGGAGGACGGCGCTCACCGCGGTCGCGTCTGCCGCCGCGCTTGTCACCGCGGTCATTGCGGTCGCGTCTGCCGCCGTTTCCGCTGCGATACCCGCGCGCGTTTTTGTCATCGCGTTTATAAGCAGGGGCGGAGTCAGAGGTGATGATCACCTTGCGGTACGGCTCCTCGCCGGAGCTGTGGGACGAAACGCCCTCGATCTCGGTGACGGTCGAGTGGATGATGCGGCGCTCATAGGGGTTCATCGGCTCAAGCGCGACGCTTCTGCCGCTGCGGAGCACATTCTTGCTGATGCGCTGTGCAAGCTCCTGGAGTGCCTTGCGGCGCTTTGTACGGTAGCCGCAAGCGTCGATGGTCAGGCGGACATAGTCCTTGTCGCCGCGGTTTGCGACCATAGAGGTGAGATACTGAAGTGCATCGAGTGTGTCACCGCGTCTGCCGATCAGCACGCCGGGATTGTCACCCTCAAGCGTGATTGCGATGCCGTTGTCGAGCTTTGCGCTGACAGTCACATCCGGGCTGAGCCGTGCGAGCACCTGCTGAAGATAATCCACTGCAAGCTGCATCTTTGCGAGACGGATCTCCTCGGGGATATCCTCCCAGGCGGGTCTGTCGTCGTTCTTTTCCTCTGCTGCGGGCGTATCGGCGGTTTCCTCTGCTGTGTCAGCGACAGCTTCAGCCGCCGTCTCAACAACATCGGAGCTGACTGCTTCGGATGCCGTTTCCTCTTCCGGTGCTTCTGCGGACTGATACTCAGCGCGGACCTTGCACTCTGCATCCTTCTTGCCGAACAAGCCGCCCAGGATCGAGCGCTTCGGCTCCTCAATCACTGTGAATGTGATCTCAGAAACCGGCGCGCCGAATGCGTCTGCCGCCTTCTGCTTCGCCTCCTCAAGCGTGGGGGCGGTAAAGATTTCTGTCATAGATGCCATCGGATCATAATCCCCTTTCCAAATTGAATTATGCGGATCTGCGTGTTTTTACAGATCGTCATCCCCCGGGTCGGAATCCGGGAGCTCTTCGCCGTATTTTTCTGCTGCGCGCCGTCTTGCCGCTTCAACGAGCTTGCGTTCATACTCAGCGCGTTCCTTGCGGGTCATGCCGTCGTCGCCGTCTGCATAGCGGGTGCGGTTGGCTTCGCCGCGGTTATTTGTCCCGTTCTGCTGTGCCTGCATCTGTGCGGACTGCTCCATCATGCGCTGCATGAAGCCGGGACCCTTCTTGAGCTGCTTCTGCTTTTCCTTCTCATTGATGGCAAGCAGGCGCTCCTTGTTGTCGAGATACTTATAAATGAGCACCATCATCACAAGGCTCAGGATGCTGTTGACGAGCCAGTAGAGCGAAAGACCTGCCGGCGTGGACATGCCGATCCAGACGGTCATGAGCGGGGAGGCGTAGAGCATCGCGTTCATGCCGCCCATGCTCTGCATATTCGGGTTGACCTTCTTCTGGCGCATCTGTGTGACGATCGTGATTGCGAGCTGTGCGATTGCCGCGAGCACAGGCAGTGCGATCAGCAGGATCGCCGTCTTGCTCCAGACCTCCGGGTGCAGCTCAGGCGTGCCGGTGAGATCGAAGCCGAGGAAGTTATTCTGGAAGCCGCGGAGCTTGTCTGCGAAGCCCTCGATGCCGGAAAACGCCTCAGGATTCGACTTTGCGTATTTCAGCATAATCAGCTCCGGACGCGCAGTCAGATATTTCTCCGTGATGTTGTTGTCCTGGAGCCATGTCTGAAGCGCGGTCTGTGCCTGCGTGAGTGTTTCATTCGAGATGTGCAGGATATGCGTCAGCGGCTTCAGCACAACGCGGTAGACGCCGAAGAGCAGGAGCATCGTGACAAGGCTGCCCAGACAGCCGGAGCCGGGATTGATGCCCTCCTGTCCGTAGAGCTTTGTCTGCTCCTCCTGCACGCGCTGCGGGTTGTTCGGGTAAGATTTTTTGATCTTCTCGATCTTCGGAGCGATCAGTCCCATACGCGCCGTATTGACCTGCATCTTATAGGTACTCGGGAGCGTCAGGAGCTTGATGAATAATGTAAAGAGCACGAGAGAAATGCCGTAGTTGTGGACGACCTGATAAATCGCCCACATGACCCAGCCGAGCGGAATTGCGATCAAGTCAAACAAGGATGTTGTCCTCCTATTCAAAATAAGGGCGCAGATACCGGTAGCCGCGTGTGTTCCTGCCGCATCTGTATTTTGTGCGCGGCGCGAGCTTCCAGCCAAATTCCGACGCACGGCGCGCAGAAGCGGGAAGCGGATCGGGCTGGGGCTGACGGTGTCTGCCGAATATATCAAACTTCAGGGGCACGGGATCCCAGCCGCCCTTTGACCACGGGTTGCAGCGGCAGATGCGGAGAAATCCGAGCCAGATGCCGCGGATCGCGCCGTACCGTTCGATCGCCGTGAACGCATACTGCGAACAGGTCGGGCGATAGCGGCAGACCGCGGGAAAATGCGGCGAGATATGCCGCTGATAAAACCGGATGAGCAGAAGCGACGGGCGGAGCATCACTGTTTCCCCGGCTTCTGCGGTGCTTTGTGCGGGACGCGCCGTGTTTTCTGCTTCGGGGAGCCGCCCTGTGCCTTTGGCTGACCGAGCGGGATTTCTCCGCTGCTGACGCCCTGCACATGCCGGACGCCGCGTGTACACATCGCGTCTGTGAGTGTGTTTGCGTTCTGCTCCGGGAGGATCGACCGCGCCACGACGACAATATCGACGCCGATGGGCATATCCTTCTCTGCGGCGGTGTAAGCCGCACGGATGATGCGTTTTGCACGGTTGCGCTTCACGGCATTGCCGATCTTCTTGCCGGCGGTGATGCCGAGGCGGTTATAGGGCAGGCGGTTCGGCATCACATAGAGCAGCGCCGAGCCGAGCGAGCAGAAGGCGCCGCGCCGGTACAGCCGCTGAAAATCCTCATTGCGGTTCAGCGATTCGGTGAACAGCATGTCCTGCACCTCCCCTGTCCTCTTGCGGATAACAGAAAAGGATCACAACAAACAAAGCTTGTTGTGACCCTCTGCATGGCGTATGATTCGGAATCAATAGGTCAGCTTTGCACGACCCTTTGCACGGCGGCGCGCCAGAACCTTGCGGCCGTTGGTGGTAGCCATACGCTTCCGGAAGCCGTGCTCCATCTTGCGATGGCGCTTCTTCGGCTGATATGTTCTCTTCATGGCATTGTCACTCCTTTTCTATCGTTCTCATGTATCACCGCGCATTCCGGCAGAAAACTGCGGGAAAACGCGAAGGAAATCATGTGCGGCAAACTCATATAAATATAGAATGCCCTGCAAGGTTTGATTATACACGATTTCCCCGCCAAAGTCAAGCCCTTTTTATGGGATTTGTAAAGTTTGACAGGAAACAGCGTGCTCCGGCGGGGCGATATAGGCATTCCTGCTATGCGTGCGGGGGCTCCTGCGCATCCGCTGCGGCGGTCGGGATAAACGCAGCGGCAAAGGGCTGCTTCCCCCTCCGTCTGACATAGACGGCGCCGATTGCCGAAAATGCCGCAGCACCGAGGAAATTCACAAACAGATCCTTCATTGTGTCGGAGAGTCCGATGTCGAGATAGCCGCGGACCGTGATCCTGCGCCCGTCCGCGAGCGAGATGACGGTTTCCGTGATTCCGCGGACCGGCACCGGGTGATTCCCGTGCGAAGGGTCGAGCAGCACCGAATGAAACCCGGTGAGAATGGTATCCTTCTGCATATCGAGCGGGAGAAGCCGGTCTGCCGCGAACTCCAGAAACTCCCAGAGCACGCCGGCGGTCATTGAAAAGCAGAAGGCTGCAAGCGCCAGGAACGGCGGCGACAGCCGGAACCGCAGCGTGCGTTCCTCATTCAGCAGATCGACGAGCGAAAAGCCGAACGCGGCGAACAGAAACCCGTTGACCGTGTGCAGCATCGTGTCCCAGAACGGGTATTTCACATAAAACGCGGCGACTTCGCCGAGAATCTCCGCGCAGAAAATGAAGATCAGCACCGTGATCTCCATTGCGGAAGGGAGCCGCAGACGAAGCTGCCTTGCGGCAAACGACGGCGCGAGAAAGAGCACGAGCGCCAGCAGACAGGTGAAAAAGCTCTCCCACCGCTGCTGGAATGCGCACCGCACCGCGACCAGCAGCACAACCGTGCGCAATGTGATCCATACCGCGAAAACTGCCCGCTTTTCCCGCTTCTGCATGTCTGTGCCGCCTCCTCTTTTGTTACCATCATGCGCGTATTTCGATCATTCCATGCACAGGAAATGAAAAAAAGCAGAGTCGAAACTCTGCTTTCCGAAATAAAATGAGGTCAAATCAAAATGTGTAGAACAAAAGAAAGGAGACAACAAAACGAGTGAAAATAACATTACATTATTTCACCGACTTCATTATACAACAAATGCGGCTTCAAAGTCAATCGTTTTTTCATTTTTTTGGCATCTCGCACAAATTTTCGTGATTCTTCACAATCTATCTCAACGGATAATCGTCGATTTGTACATCCGATAAATTGAGATGTGCATTTTCACTCGCCCCTTCGTGAAAAATCATCGAAAATCGGGAAAATCGCTTTACAATTATGCGTTTTTGTGGTATAATAGAAAAGCGAAACTCTGCCCGGTCTTGCGCCGGGGCAGATTCCTACGCTATACTATTATTTAGGAGGTACTTCTTTATGGCACCTATCGTTCGCAAGAAGAAGACGATGGACGGCAACAACGCTGCTGCATATGTGTCCTACGCCTTCACGGAAGTCGCCGGTATTTATCCGATCACGCCTTCCAGCCCGATGGCAGACTATGTTGATCAGTGGTCCGCACAGGGCGTCAAAAACATCTTCGGTACGACCGTCAAGGTCGAGGAGATGCAGTCTGAGGCGGGCGCGGCAGGTACAGTCCACGGCTCTCTGAACGCCGGCGCACTGACCACCACCTATACCGCTTCGCAGGGTCTGCTCCTCATGATCCCGAACATGTATAAGATCGCAGGTGAGCTGCTCCCGTGCGTGTTCCATGTGTCCGCACGCTGCGTCGCTTCCCACGCGCTCAACATCTTCGGCGACCACTCCGACGTCTACGCATGCCGCCAGACCGGTTTTGCAATGCTCGCGGAGACCAATCCGCAGGAGGTTATGGATCTCGCTGCGGTTGCGCACCTCGCTTCCATCAAGGGCAGAGTCCCGTTCATCAACTTCTTCGACGGCTTCCGTACTTCCCACGAGATCCAGAAGATCGAGACCTGGGATTACGCAGATCTCGCTGAGATGTGCGATATGGACGCTGTCAAGGCGTTCCGTCAGCGCGCACTGAACCCGGAGAACCCGACCATGCGCGGCTCCCACGAGAACGGCGATATCTTCTTCCAGCACAGAGAAGCATGTAACAGCTACTACAACGCGATCCCCGGCATCGTCGAGGAGTACATGGACAAGGTCAATGCAAAGCTCGGCACTGACTACAAGCTGTTCAACTACTACGGCGCACCGGACGCAGACCGCGTCATCGTTGCAATGGGCTCTATCTGCGACGTCGCAGAGGAAGTCATCGACTACCTGAACGCACACGGCGAGAAGGTCGGTCTGGTCAAGGTCAGACTGTTCCGTCCGTTCAGCGCAGAGAAGCTCGTTGAGGCAATTCCTGCAACCGCAAAGACCGTTGCTGTCCTCGACAGAACCAAGGAGCCGGGCTCTCTCGGTGAGCCGCTCTATCTGGATGTTGTCGCAGCGCTCAATGTCACCGGCAGAACCGGCATCAAGGTCATCGGCGGCAGATACGGCCTCGGTTCCAAGGATACTCCGCCTGCATCCGTGTTCGCAGTCTATGCAGAACTCGCAAAGGCAGAGCCGAAGCAGCAGTTCACCATCGGCATCGTCGATGATGTCACCAACCTCTCTCTCGCAGAGGAGGAGGCTCCGAACACCGCTGCTGAGGGCACCATCGAGTGCAAGTTCTGGGGTCTCGGCGGCGACGGCACCGTCGGCGCAAACAAGGACTCCATCAAGATCATCGGCGACCACACCGATAAGTACGTGCAGGCATACTTCCAGTATGACTCCAAGAAGACCGGCGGTATCACCATCTCGCACCTGCGCTTTGGCGATAAGCCGATCAAGAGCCCGTACTACATCAACAAGGCAGACTTCGTCGCATGTCACAACCCGTCCTACGTCCTCAAGGGCTATAAGATGGTGCAGGATGTCAAGCCGGGCGGTGTCTTCCTGATCAACTGCCAGTGGAAGCCGGAGGAGCTCTCTCAGCACCTCAACGCGGAAACCAAGCGCTACATCGCAAAGAACAACATCCAGCTCTATCTCGTCAACGCGATTGACCTCGCAGCTAAGATCGGTCTGGGCAAGCGCACCAATACCATCCTCCAGTCTGCATTCTTCTCGCTCTCCAAGGTTCTCCCGGAGGCAGAGGCAATCGCATACATGAAGGAAAAGGCACAGAAGTTCATGAAGAAGGGCATCGAGATCGTTCAGATGAACGAGAAGGCGATCGACGCAGGCGCAACCGCTTACGTCAAGGTCGATGTCCCGGCTGACTGGGCAACCGCTGAGGATGCTGCTTCCGATGCAGCTCTGACCGGTCCTGAGAAGCTCGTCAAGATGGTTGAAGGCATCATGAATCCGGTCGGCAAGATGGACGGCGATGCGCTGCCTGTCTCCGCATTCTGCGATCATGTTGACGGTACCTTCGAGCAGGGCGCAGCAGCATATGAGAAGCGCGGCGTCGCAGTTCTCGTTCCTGAGTGGAATGCAGAGACCTGCGCAAAGTGCAACCGCTGTGCGTTCGTCTGCCCGCATGCAACCATCCGTCCGTTCGCTCTCACCGAGGAAGAGGCGGCAGCTGCACCGGCAGTCACCAAGATCGCGCCGAAGCCGATCGTCAAGACCGAGTACAAGTATACGCTCGCTGTCTCTGCTATGGACTGCATGGGCTGCGGCGTCTGCGTGGGCGTCTGCCCGACCAACTCCCTGAAGATGGTCTCCAGAGAGTCTCAGGAGCCGCAGCAGGCAGCATTCGACTACTGCGTCGCTTCCGTCACCGAAAAGCCCGAGGTCGCTTCCAATGCAAACCTCATCTCCAGCCAGTACAAGAAGCCGCTGCTTGAGTTCTCCGGCTCCTGCGCAGGCTGCGCTGAGACCTCCTATGCACGTCTCATCACCCAGCTCTTCGGTTCCAGAATGTATATCTCCAACGCAACTGGCTGCTCCTCCATCTGGGGCGGTCCGGCAGCAACCTCTCCGTACACCGTCGATGCAGACGGCAGAGGCCCGGCATGGGCAAACTCCCTGTTCGAGGACAACGCTGAGCACGGTCTCGGTATGTATCTCGGCCAGAAGGCAATCCGTGAGCGCCTGATCGAAGAGGTCAAGGAAGTCGCTGCAAACGAGAAGGCTTCCGCTGAGCTGAAGGCTGCTGCTGAGGCTTACCTCAGCACGCTCGAGGACGGCGAAGCAAACGATGCTGCTACCAAGGCACTCGTTGCTGAGCTCGAGAAGATCGCTGACAAGTGCGAGAAGAGCGCTGACATTGTCGCAAACAAGCAGTACCTCTCCAAGAAGTCTGTCTGGATCTTCGGCGGCGACGGCTGGGCATACGATATCGGCTTCGGCGGTCTCGACCATGTGCTCGCAACCGGCGAGGATGTCAACATCATGGTCTTCGATACCGAGGTTTATTCCAACACCGGCGGACAGGCTTCCAAGTCCTCCAACATCGGTCAGGTCGCACAGTTCGCGGCTGCCGGTAAGGCAATCGCAAAGAAGCGTCTGGCTGACATTGCAATGAGCTACGGTTACATCTATGTCGCACAGATCGCAATGGGCGCTGACATGAACCAGACCCTCAAGGCAATCAAGGAAGCAGAGTCCTATCACGGTCCGTCCCTCATCATCGGCTACGCACCTTGCGAAATGCACTCCATCAAGGGCGGCATGACCAACTGCCAGGCTGAGATGAAGAAGGCTGTTGACTGCGGCTACTGGAACAACTTCCGCTATGATCCGCGTCTGGCTGCTGAGGGCAAGAATCCGTTTGTTCTGGATTCCAAGGCACCGACCACCTCTTATCAGGACTTCATCATGGGCGAGGCTCGTTACAGCGCACTGACCCGTTCCTTCCCGGAGCGTGCAAAGGAGCTGTTCGCAAAGGCAGAGGAGACTGCGCAGGATCGCTACGCATACCTCACCAAGCTCGCAGAGAAGTAATTTCCCTGAGAAGCGCAGCATAATTGCATAAGAATGCCCCCGGTACCTGAGCGGTATCGGGGGCATTTCTGTATTCAGAGAAAAACGGAATGTGTGTTCCGCAGATCAGTAGCGCAGCCAGACCGTGCCGAGCCCTGCGATCATGAGCATCGCGAGCAGGACACCGAGCACCATCCCGATGATTTGCAGCACAATCCAGCACTTCGCAAAGTTCTTCGCGGACTGGTCTTCCGTCGAACTCAGCATGATGATCGCACCGATGATCGGCAGGAAGGAGCAGAGCATCATCCAGCCGAACCAGCCCAGCGGTGAGGTCACTGCCGGCACGGGCGGCTGCTGCGGATAGGGCGAGCCGTAGGGATTCTGCGCGTAGGGATTGCCGTAAGGATTCTGCACTGTCGGCGCGCCGCAGACCGGGCAGTTCACAGAAGAATCGGCGATATGGGAGCCGCAGTTCGGACAAATGATCATGTTGTTTACCTCCGTTTCGGTTTCAGCAGGCGGAATTGCGTTCTGCACACATTATAGCACAGTTTCCCGCAAAATGCAACAGCGGGGGGCAAGAAAAACACCGTGCGCCGCCGTCGCAAATTTTTTGTGCGGAAATGGCGCAATCACGGCTGAAATACTTGCTTTTTCTACGGAAATGTGCTATAATAAAATGTAAATAGTTCGGCAGAGGCGGATGATTGTCCGCCGGAGCAGAACACATCCACAGGAAAGGATCATTACCATGGACAAGAAACCCTTGCAGACCATGTCTGCGGACGAAAAAGCAGCCCTTCTCCGCGAGACGAAGGAAGCCTATGCCGCGTTTCAGGCAAAGGCACTGAAGCTCAATATGGCACGCGGCGTGCCCGGCACCGATCAGCTCGATCTCACCGCCGATCTGCTGAATGCTCTCCCCGCAGGCGCAGACGCAGTTTCGGAAACCGGCGATGATGTGCGCAATTACGGCGTGCTGACCGGCATCGCGGAGGCGAAAAAGCTCTTTGCCGATATCCTCGGCGCAAATCCCGATGAAATGTTCATCGCGGGCAATTCCTCGCTGGAGCTGATGTTCACCGTCATGCAGATCTCCTTCGTGCGCGGCATCGCGGGCTGTGAGCCGTGGTGCAGACAGGAGAAGGTGAAGTTCCTCTGTCCTGTCCCGGGCTATGACCGCCACTTCGCCGTGAGCGGCTATTTCGGTGCGGAGATGATTAACATCCCGACCGACGAGAACGGCCCCGATATGGCAATGGTGAAGGAGCTTGTCGAGAACGACCCGGCTGTCAAGGGCATCTGGTGTGTCCCGGTCTATGCGAACCCGACCGGCATCGTTTACAGCGACGAGACCGTGCGTGCCTTTGCCGCACTGAAGCCCGCCGCAAAGGATTTCCGCATCTACTGGGATAACGCATACTGCATCCACCACCTGACGGAGCATCCGAGAAAGCCGCTGACCATCAATCAGGCATGTGCAGAGGCGGGCAATCCCGATATCTTCTATCAGTTCATGTCCACCTCGAAGATCACCTTCCCGGGTGCAGGCGTTGCCGCATTCAACACCTCGAAGACCAACATGCAGGAGCTCCAGAAGGCAATCGGCATCATGACGATCGGCTATGACAAGATCAATCAGCTCCGTCATGTGCGCTTCTTCGGCACCGCAGACAAGATGCGCGCCCATATGGAGAAGCACCGTGCCCTGCTCGCACCGAAGTTCAATCTCGTGCTCGATACGCTGGAAAAAGAGCTCGCACCCTACGGGCTCGGCAAGTGGAACCGTCCCGAGGGCGGCTACTTCATCTCGTTCTATGCACCGAAGGGCACCGCAAAGCGCGTTGTGCAGCTCTGCAAGGAGGGCGGCGTCACGCTGACGGGCGCAGGCGCAACTTATCCCTACGGCAATGACCCCGACGACAGCAATATCCGTATCGCACCGACCTTCCCCTCGCTTGAGAAGCTCGCGCAGGCAATGGAGCTCTTCTGCATTGCCGTGAAGTATGCGGCGCTGGAGCAGATGCAGTAATACAGATTTCAAAGGAGTAAAGACACCATGCTTGATATTAAGTTTCTGATCGCGAACAAGGATGCGGTCAAGGAGAACATCCGCAAGAAGTTTCAGGATGACAAGATCCCGCTCGTCGATGAGGCGGCAGCGCTCTATGCGGAGCTGATGGACTTAAAGCACAGCTCCGAGGCGATCCGCGCAGACCGCAACAAGCTCTCCGCACAGGTTCCGCAGCTCATGAAGGCGGGCAAGAAGGAGGAAGCTGAAGCGATCCGCGCAAAGGTCAAGGCAGATGCGGCGACCATGAAGGAGCAGGAAGCGCGCATGGAGGAGATCTCTGCGCAGCTCGATGACATCATGAAGCGCATCCCGCAGATGATCGACCCCTCTGTGCCGATCGGCAAAGATGACAGCGAGAATGTCGAGGTCGAGCGCTTCGGCGAGCCGGTTGTTCCGGATTATGAGATTCCCTATCACGCGGAGATCATGACTGCGCTCTCGGGCCTTGACAAGGATTCCGCGGGCAGAGTTGCCGGCACGGGCTTCTATTATCTCATGGGCGATATCGCACGCCTGCACGAGGCAGTGCTCGCCTATGCGCGTGATTTCATGATCGACCACGGCTTCACCTACATGATCCCGCCGTTCATGATGCACAAGAGCATTGTCGAGGGCGTCATGAGCTTCGAGGAAATGGAAGCGATGATGTATAAGATCGAGGGCGAGGATCTCTATCTGATCGGCACCTCCGAGCACACGATGATCGGCAGATTCGTCGGTCAGATCGTCGATGAGGCATCGCTCCCGCTGACACTGACCTCTTATTCCCCCTGCTTCCGCAAGGAGATCGGCTCGCACGGTCTTGAGGAGCGCGGTGTTTACCGCATCCATCAGTTCGAGAAGCAGGAGATGATCGTCCTCTGCAAGCCGGAGGATTCGATGGACTGGTACAACAAGATGTGGAAGCTCTCGGTCGAGCTCTTCCGCAGCATGGGCATCCCGGTGCGGCAGCTTGAGTGCTGCTCGGGCGACCTTGCAAACCTCAAGGTGAAGAGCTGCGATATCGAGGCATGGTCGCCGCGTCAGCAGAAATATTTTGAGGTCTGCTCCTGCTCGAATCTCGGCGATGCACAGGCACGCCGCCTGAAGATCCGCACGAAGGGCGAAAACGGCACATATCTTGTCCACACGCTGAACAACACCGTTGTCGCGCCGCCGAGAATGCTGATCGCACTGCTTGAGAATCACTATCAGGCAGACGGCTCCGTCATCGTGCCGGAGGTTCTGCGTCCGTATATGGGCGGCAAGGAGCGCCTTGTGCCGAAGAAGTAAAAATTGATATCGGGGCTCTGCCCCAAACCCCGCCGGGGGACAGCGGTTCCCCGGACCCCTTATATTGTATCAAAATGGGATTCCGAAGGGTTTGGGGCGGAGCCTTATTCTAAATCATCGCACAGGCGATACATCTGAAAAGGAGGACATTTGCCATGACCAGACGCGACAAAACGAACTACTATCTCGATATCGCCGAGACCGTCTGTAAGCGGAGCACATGCCTGCGCAGAAAATTCGGCGCCATTGTCGTGAAGAATGACGAGATCATCTCCACCGGCTACAACGGCGCACCGCGCGGCAGAGCAAACTGCGTCGATCTCGATTACTGCTACCGCACCCGCATGAATGTCCCCCGCGGACAGCGCTATGAGCTCTGCCGGAGCGTTCACGCCGAGGCAAACGCGATCATCAGTGCGAGCCGCGCCGATCTCATGGGCGCAACGCTCTATCTCGCCTGCCATGACGCGCAGACCGATACGCTGGACGGCGCCGTGGAGCCCTGCTCGATGTGCAAGCGCCTGATTCTCAATGCCGGCATCGAGAAGGTCGTGATCCGGCAGGATGCAGAGCATCATTTTGAGATTGACACCGCAGCATGGATCGAGGATGACGATTCCCTTGCAGAAGACATTACGAAAGGATACTGAAATATGCCCGAACTGACAGATATGCAGGTGATCCGCGATCTTGCGAAGCGCCATCATTTTACCTTTGCAAAGGGGCTCGGGCAGAATTTCCTGATCGACCCGGAGGTCTGCCCTGCAATCGCGCATTACGGCATCCCGTCACGGAGCTGCGGCGTGCTGGAGATCGGCACGGGCTTCGGCGTGCTGACAAAGGAACTCGCGGAATGCTCGGAGCAGGTGGTCGCGGTCGAGCTCGACAAGCGGCTGGCGCCTGTGCTGCGCGAAACGCTCGCCGATTACCCGCATGTGACGGTGCTTTGGCAGGATATTATGAAAACTGACCCGGCGGAGCTCCTGCGGGCACAGTTCGGCGGCAGGGAAGTCTCTGTCTGCGCGAATCTGCCGTATTACATCACCTCGCCGATTCTCATGCACCTGCTGGAATCGGAGGCAAAATTCAGGAGCATCACGGTTATGGTGCAGAAGGAGGCGGCGGAGCGGCTCTGTGCGCGGCTCGGCACCCGTGCGGCGGGCGCTGTGACGGCGGCGGTGCAGCTCAGGGGCACGGCGGAGCAGCTCTTCGATGTGCCGCGGGATTCCTTCTATCCGGCGCCGAAGGTGGATTCTGCGGTCATCCGCATCACGCCTTACGAGGAGCCGGTCTGCACGCCGGAGGAGCTGCGGCAGGCGCTCAGGGTCGTGAAGGCAGGCTTTGCGCAGCGCCGCAAGACCGCGATGAATGCGCTCTCCTCGGGGCTCTCGCTTGACAAGGCAGCGGTCGCGGCAGCACTGGAAGCCTGCGGGCTCAGCGAGACTGTCCGCTTTGAGCAGATTGATCTGGAGACGGTGATCCGTCTCGGCGGGCTGCTCGCCGCAGAAGCATGACGGCGATCTGCACAAAGCAGATGGCAGAAATTTGTAAAGATTTACAAATCTGATTTTTATGCGTGAGGATTCACGCGATTTCACCGAACACAATATCAGAAGCAGGATTTCCTGCTCAGCCGATTTGTATGCAACAGGATGAATGACCGACAGAAAGGAATGTGTGCGATGAAACGATTATTGAGCAACATTACGGCAGCCGCGATGCTGATGTGCAGCATCACTTCGGCAGGAATCCCTGCCGCGGCAAAGGAAACGCGGACCGACATTCTCGACCGCGTGAAATTTGTAGACACTGCATACAGCGTCTACGCACCGGATACGCTCACGCAGAGCGCTTTTGAGATGGACGGACTGTTCACCGAATCGCATCAGTCTACCGCCGAATCGCCGGAGGAGCTGGACAGGATTCTTTCGGAATACCTGCTGGAAGCGCCGCGCAAGGAATTTGAGGCGCAGTATCCCGAGGAGTTCTTCTATGACTACACACTGATGCTCTGCACCTACATGGACCCGACCCGCGGGCGCCTTGTCGGCGGTCACAAGCTGCAAAGCGCAGAGCTTGAAACGCAGTCCGACGGGGAAACTGTGCTGTATCTCGACTACACCTCGACCTTCGGCGCAAGTATCTGCAAGACACACTGCTTTGAGATTTTGCAGGTGATCGTGCCGAACCGCATCTACCCCACGCTCGGCTGGGAGTGGCACTGCACCGAATCGCTGGAGCCGGGGCTTGTGCGCTTCCGTGCAGAGGATGCCGACACCGGCGAAACGCTGAATGTCCCCGGAGATATTGACAAACTGACCATTCTGCCGACGATCGCGTATTATTTAGAAGACGTTGATAATTACGCCTATGCCGACATGGCATCGCTGGAGTTCAGCTATGATATGTTCTGGGATGCGTCGCAGTATATGGATGCGGATATTCTCGACTTTTCGCTGTCGCAGGCATCCTTGCCGGAGGGCTGGACGCTGCCGGAAAACTACCGCAGCGTGACAAGATATGAGAACGGCTCGATGGATGTGGTCTTTCGGCTGCGGCGCGATATTCCCGAGAAGGGCATGCTGCGCGTCTGGCTGAAGGACGCCGACACCGGCGCGCTGATCGTCTCGCGCAATCAGAACGGCGGGTTCGGCTCGATCGGCACAAACATCAGCTTCAACGATCCGCAGTACGGTACAGTCAGCACCGGACCGATTCTGATGATTGACACAAACCCCTGCGTACAGCAATTTGATCTCATGTTCAGCGGTGATAGTTACGAATACCGGCTCTCTGAATGGGATTTGCCGCGCGGATACAGCAGCAATGCGGTTTTCTCAAACGGCGTAAGCATCCCAGAGGGCGCGATCGAAGCGACCCGTTACGAGAACGGCAGCGCGGATATTGTGTTCCGGCTGAAATTCACCCCGACCGGCGATGTCAGCGGCGATGGCCAATCGACGGTCAGCGATGCCGTCAGCGTGCAGAAATGGCTGCTCGGCGAGGATGCGGAGCTTGCCGACTGGAAGGCTGCCGATTACAACAACGACAACAGGCTGAACGCCGCCGACCTGACGCTGATGCTGCGTGCGGCGCTGAGCGTTACCCCATGAATCCTGCCGGAAGGCAGTGAATAAAAGGAGGATTTTCACATGATCTCACTCAAAGGGAAATGGGTGCTCATCACAGGTGCGTACCGCGGCATCGGCAGACTTGCGGCGCTCGCAATGGCGGATCAGGGCTGCAATCTTGTGCTGCACAGACGCAGACTCGATCACACCGAAACGCTGCTTGAGGAAGTGCGCGCAAAGGGCGTCGAAGCCTATGCAGTCGCGGCGGAGTTTTCCGATCTGGATGCGGTTGAGAAGATGCTTGCAGAGATCGACGCCCGCGGCACACAGATTGACGTTGTGCTGAATAACGCCGGTTTGCAGGTCGCCTACCGCACGGAATACCTGAAAACACCGATGTCTGACTACGACACGAGCTTCAAGGTCAATACGATGGCGCCGATGATGATCTGCTACCATTTCCTGCCGGGCATGGCGGAACGCGGCTTCGGGCGCATTGTCAACACGACGAGCGGCATCGACCTCGACCCCTATCAGGCGGGCTATTCCGCGAGCAAGGCAGCGCTCAACAAGGTCACACGCGACCTCGGCTCGAAGTATGAGGGCACAAATGTGATCCTGAGCCTCACGGACCCCGGCTGGTGCCGCACCGATCTCGGCGGACCGCAGGCACCGAATGCCCCGGAGAGTGCGATCCCGGGCGTGCTGGTCGGCGCGTTTATCAATGACGGCAAATCCGGGCGGTATCTCCCCGCACACATGTTCGCCGGCATGACGCTGGAGGAGGCTGTCGCGAAGGCAGAGCAGGTTCCCGGCGTTTACTGAGAAACACAAATCCCCCGATACGTTTTCCGCGTATCGGGGGATTTTTTGTTTATGCAGAGGATTGTGCGCTGCGCCGTTTCCGGCGGCGTTTCGTGAGCAGCCATACCGCAGCCGCTGTCAGCAGGACGCCGAGGCAGGCGCCCGAGAAGTCGATCATCATATCCCGGAATTCGCAGGATCTCCCAGGCACAAAGCGCTGATGGATCTCATCTCCGACAGCGTAGAGCAGAGCAAAGCCCGCCGGTACAAAATAATACCGGACGCGCTTTTGCCATATGTCATCTGTCGGGAAGCCGATGCGCCCAAGCAGCGCAGAGATCGTTCCCAGCACGGTGTATTCTGAAAAATGCCCGAGCTTGCGAAAGAACGTGTGCAGCGCCCGGATCTTGCTTCTTTGTTGTGCGAGCGTGAGGGAGTCCCAGTCCGGACGCAGCGAGAGCAGCTTCTTCAGGAGACCGCTGCTCAAAGAAGCGGATTCTGTGCTGTTCTGTGAGGAAAACCAGAAGATCAGCACCATCCAGCAAAGCAGGATCAGGAGCAGCACCAGACGTTTTTGCTTCAATTGTCCTCCCAGTTGCCGCGCTCCTTGCGGACCTGCTCAAGCAGATCGGCGATGGTGGACTCCGTAGACTGGAGCGACTGGAGCACATACGCAGAGGTCGCCTGCTTGGTCTGATCGCACTTGGTCTTGGTCTTCGCGAGGATCTCGTGCGCACGCTTCTTCGCCTCATCGACAATCGCGCTTTCGGAGACGAGCGTCTTTGCGCGCTCCTCTGCCTCGTGGATGACCTTCTCCGCGTTCTGCTGGGCTTCCTTCATGATGCGGTCGCAGTCATAGTCGATGGTCTGCGCACGCTTCATCTCCTTCGGCATCGCAAGGCGGATGTCATTGACCAGCTCGCGCAGTCTGTCGCCGTCGATGACGATTTTGTGCGCTGCGAGCGGGAACGCCTTTGCGTTGTCCAGCATGTCGTCCATTTCGTCCAGAATATCGAATACGCTCATGTTGTTTCATCCTTTCTGATTGTTTGAGCAAATTGCTGCACCTGCTGCAGGAGAAGCTGGCGCGTGTCGGGGTCTATTTCGCTGGGCTTTCTCTGCCGCTGCAGGCGGGTATTGATGACCGGCAGGATCTCCGCCGGGACAAAGCTGCTGATATCGCCGCCCAGGGCAGCGATCTGCTTGACGATGCTGGAGCTTAAGTACATATTTTCCGCAGCAGTCGTCAGGAAGACGGTCTCGGCTTCGGGCACGAGTTTCTTGTTGCCGAGCGCCATCTGGAATTCATATTCAAAATCGGTGACAGCTCTGAGACCCTTGACGATTGCCACTGCGCCGACTCTGCGGACATAATCCGCGAGCAGCTCATCCTCCAGAATGTCGATAAACACATTCTCGAAATTCTGTGTCACCTGCCGGATCATGAGCAGGCGCTCGGTGAGGGTAAAGGCGGGGCGCTTGTCGAGATTGGTCGAGACAAGCACAATGACCTTGTCAAAGAGCTTGGAGGCGCGGGTGATAATATCGAGATGACCGAATGTCACAGGGTCGAAGCTGCCGGGGCAAACGGCAATGCGCTGATGATTGTCTGACATGTCATACTCCTTTCCGCATGCGGCGATGCTGTCACTGATATATGGAATGCACCGTGCAGTGCGGTGCATAGATCCGCATATGCTCCCGGACGATCGCGGCGTTCTCTCCGTCCAAATCGCGCCGGATCGGGTCTTTCATGCGTCTTCCTCAGTCTGTCTATAAACACTTATTACTATTTTACCATATTTTTTCTGCTTTTGCAAGGGGAAATCGAGAATTGTTTGCGGTAATTTGCATTCCGGCTCGTGTTCGCAGATAATTATGCCGTTTTTTGTCATATGCGGAGCAAGGAGCGGCAGGATTTCCTGCAAAATCCCGTGATTGTAGGGCGGGTCAAGGAATGCGATATCGAAGCGTGCGGTGCAGCGTTGCAAATAGGAGACAGCGTCGGTGCGGATGACCTCCGCAATATCGGAGAAGCCGCACGCCTTAACATTCTGCTTCACGCAGGAGACCGCTTCGGCGGCGCTGTCGGTGAAGACGGCATGTGCGGCGCCGCGGGAGAGTGCTTCGATGCCCATTTGTCCGCTGCCGGCGTAAAGATCGAGGACATGTGCGCCGGGGAAATCAAACTGGATTGCGGAGCAGATTGCCTCCTTGACCTTGTCGGTGGTCGGGCGGGTGTCAAAGCCCTCGGGTGTAATGAGCTTTCTGCCGCGGGCAGAGCCTGTGATAACGCGCATGCAGTGCACGCTCCTTTCTTTTCAGTGAATGCGGGGTCATTTCCCGCGATGCTTCCAAAAGCTCAGACCGAGCTCCCAGAAGCCGTAATCGAGCAGCCCCAGCAGCGCGAGCCATTTGCAGGGCGAGAGCAGAAAGCCCAGTGCAATCAGCAGCCCGCCGAAGCAGGGCGCCCCGGAAATATACTTTCCGCTGCGCTTTGAGGCGATCAGTGCGCCGTAGGTCAGCGCCAGCAGCAGAAATCCGATGCCGCTGATCAGAATGCACGGTGCCCATGCTGTCACGGAAGCCATCTCCTTTATGTGCCGAGCGCTTGCAGATCTGCAAGCGTTCCGCGGAATGCGTTGAGGTCAATGAACCGCTCATCGCCGCTGTATCCCTTGAGCAGCCCGCGCGGGTTATACTGCCAGAATGTCCAGTTGAGCGTGTCATCGGGCGGTGTGAGGACACTGCGGATCCAGAGCAGATAGTCCTCGCCGAGATCGGCACCCTCAAGATAATCGGCATAGCAGCTGCTTGTGGTGTAGATGACCGGCGTTTTGCCGTAGGCTTCGCGGAAGCGCGAAAGCAGTGTGCCGAGATCCCTGCGGACGGCTTCGGGCGCGAGATTCGCCGCATCGCTGCCCCTGTAATATTCGAGGTCGATGACCGGCGGGAGTGCATCTTCAGCATAGGGCACAGTGCGGATGAAGTTGTCCGCCTGCGTTTCCGGCGCGCTCTCAAAGCTGTAAAAGTGATAGGCGCCGGTGAGCAGTCCGGCGGCGCGTGCGTTGTCCCAGTTTGCGGAGAAGCGGTCATCTGCGGTGCCGGAGCCCTCTGTCGCCTTGATGAAGACAAAGGAGATGCCCTGCTTTGCGATTAGGGAGAAGTCGATGTCGCCCTGATAATGCGACACATCGACACCGCGCACGGGATACTTCTTCCGCGATGGCATATTGAACCAGATCGCGCCCTTCCAGCCGAGCAGAAAGAGCGTCAGCCCGAGCAGAATCAGCACGCTCCACGCGATGGCGGCGCGCCGGAGCCGCTTTGCACTGTGCGTCATTTCTGTGCCGCATCGCCCATCACGATGCCTCTGCCGTTTGTGGCGAAATAGAATCTGCCGTAGGTCGCGGCATCGCCGGTGATGGAATAGGTGATGTTGCCGAAGCCGTCCTTGTCAGTCGAGAGCTTTGTGATGTGCTTGCCGTGGTCAGCGGTCATATAGACACCGCCGCCCTGCCCGTTTGCATCGCCGAGGAAATAGAGCACCATTGCGCTGCCTTCCTTCTCCGCCTTTCCGACGCCGATCGCGTTCGCGGAGACACCCTTCACATAGGTCATGGTCTTGCCGAAATCCTCCGAATAGGAGAGGCTTGTGCCGGAGCGGATCCAGAGGAAGCCCGCCTTCTCCGCAGAGGGCACAAGCTCGCTGTTATCGGAGACATTGAGTCCCGTTGCCGCGAAGCTGACGCCGCCGTTCTCGGAGATGTAGATGCTGCCGCCCGCCGTCGCATAGAGGATGTTCGGGTCGAGCTTGTCGGGATAGACCGTCGCGCCCATGCCGAGCCCGGAGGACTGATACCATGTGCTGCCGAAATCGGTCGTGAAATAGAGCCCCGCGGTCAGTGCGCCCGGCGACCAGAACAGCTTGCTGCCGTCTGCGTTGAGCGCGACCTTGCCGCCTGCCGAGGAATCGGGCTTCTTCTTGATCGTGTTCCATGTGCTGCCGCCGTCATCGGTGTAGACGAGGGCAGATTTCTTGCTGTCGCTGGTGTAGGCGGCGATCTTGCCGTTCTGCCAGGCGACCGCGAGATCCTGTGCGACGCCGTTGTTCATGAAATGCGCATCATCGGGGCGCTTTGTCACATCGAGATGCGCAAAGCCGGTCAGGTCGCCCATGATGGAATAGAGCGCGGGGGAGCCGTCAGTGACCGGCGCGGACACGACCTTGAACACGGCAGTTTCCTCAATGCCTGCTGCGTCAAATCTGACCGTGACGGGCGTGCCGGAGCCGAGCGCCGTGAGATTCGTTGTCGAATAGAGCGTGGCGCCCGTGCCCCAGGAGACCACATCGCTGTTGAAGGGGTCAATTTCGACATCCGCCATCCACCAGCCGGTCTGGGCTTCGTCCTTGCCCCAGTTGAGCCATGCGGCGTCGGAGACATCCATTGTGTAATTCTTCGCATCTGCGGTGAAAAACGGTGTCCATGTGCTGCCGCCGTCGGTCGATCGGTAAAGATTTTCACCCTTTTTGTCCCAGAAGCCGAGCGTGCCGCAGACGACGGTGTCGGGGTCGCTGCCGTCCACGGAAATGCCGGAGAAGCCGCCGTAGCGGTTGTCGCCGACATCGGGAGTGATGTCCTCAAAGCTGCCGCTCGCGAGATTGTACCGCGCAACAGCGCCTTCTGTGACTGCGGCATTCGGGCCGCAGCTGTTGGCGTAGCAGAGATAGAGCCAGCCGTTCTGCGAGATCTCCGCCTGAAGCGGGAAATAGCCGGGATACTGTGCGGGGAGCTCCGAAAAGCTCTTGCCGCCGTCGGAGGAGCGGTAGATGCATTTGCCGTCCTTGTTCGCGACGCCGACAAAGAGGTCGCCGCCCGCCGGATCGAATTCGACCCACATGACGCCGATCTGGTTCTTCTCCTGCGAATAGTCGCCCTCAGAGGGCAGTGCGGTGCATTTCTCCCATGTTTTGCCGTAGTCATTCGAGACATAGAGCCCGTCGGTGCGGGTGCCGCAGAAGACCTGCGCATTGTTCTTCGGGTTCACCATCAGGCGCTCGCCGACGCCGCGCCCGGACTGGTTGCCGCCCATCGGGAAGGGCATATCAACCTGTGTCCATGTATCGCCGTAATCCTCGGAGACAAGGATCGCGCCGTTCGAGCCGAGGTAGGTGCCGCAGGAGAGATAGACGCGCTTGGGCTCCACGGGATCTGTCGCGATGGACTCAATACCGATGAGATTCCAGTTATCCTTGCCGACGCCGCCGAGATGGTCGGTGATCGGAACCCAGGTCTTGTCGCGGCTGCTTCTGCGGTAGGCGCCGCCGATATCGGTGCGGCAGTAGCAGAGGCCTTCCTCTGTTTTGTTGTAGACGATGCCGGGGATATAGCCGCCGCCGCCGATGGCAACATTGCCGAAGGTGCAGTCAGCGGTCCCGGAAGCGCCGCCCGCACAGCCTGTTGCAGCGAGCAGCACGGATGCGGCAAGCGCCGCGGAAACGATTATTTTCTGTGATTTCATATGGTACCTCTTTCTGGAAAAGTGAACCCCTCCACCGCTGCGCGGTTCCCCTCCCCTTTCAGGGGAGGCAGGAGCATACACTTCTGTCGTATCTGCGGAATCAGTCATTGCGCCCCTGAAAGGGGAGCTGTCGCGTCAGCGACTGAGGGGTTTACTCCGCATTGAACATAATCTGCACGGACTTCATATCACCCCAGAGATTCGGGATCAGGATGCCGCACTGCATGAGATAGGCGCCGGTTCTGGCATATTCTTCCCCGCCGAGCGAGAAGTGATACACCCGCTCCGGCTTAAGGCCGCGCAGCGTGATGCGCCGCGACTTCATATTTGCTTCTGCCGTGATCTGCACATAGGTGAAGACCGCCTGCATGCTGTCCTGCGAGACGAACATCCAGCCGTCGTAATCCGCCTGCATCTGTGCCGCATAGCCCGACGGCCGGAACGGGTCGCCGAGACGGTAAAGCGCACCCTCCCGCACCAGACGGCTGATGCTGTGCCAGCGGGCGATCTGCGCGGGGATCTGTGCTTTTTCTTCATCGGAAAGCTGCGCGACATTGAGCTCATAGCCGAAGGTGCCGAACATCGCGACATTGGCGCGGGTGTCAAAGGGCGTATTCCGCCCCGTGGCGTGATTCGGGCAGACGCTCACATGCGAGCCGATTGCAGAGGGCGGCATGAAGAGCGAGGCACCGTACTGGATGCGCAGGCGCTCCTTCGCGTCGGTGTCGTCAGAGCCCCAGATCTGCGGGGAATAATAAAGCATGCCGGGGTCAAATCTGGCGCCGCCGCCGGAGCAGTTTTCGATGAGAATATCGGGGTATTCCGTCACAAGCTGTTCCATCAGCGCATAGACGCCGAGGACATAGCTGTGCCAGAGCGTGCGGGAGGGAACCTCCGTGAGCTGACGGTTCATGTCCCACTTGATATAGGAGATCGGCGCAGAATCGAGGATTTTCTTCATCTGTGCCCAGACAGCCCGGCGCACATCGCTCCGTGCCATGTTGAGCACATACTGTGCGCGGGATTCCGTGCGCGGTCTTCCCTCGATGCCGATGGCGTAATCGGGGTGTGCGCGGAAAAGATCGCTGTCCGGCGAGATCATCTCCGGCTCGAACCAGAGCCCGAATTTCATGCCCTTGCCGGTGATGTGGTCGGTGAGGGGCTTAAGGCCGCCCGGCAGCTTGCGCTCGTCGGGGGTCCAGTCGCCGAGCGAGCAGTTGTCGCTGTCGCGTCTGCCGAACCAGCCGTCGTCCAGCACAAAGAGCTCGATGCCGAGCTTTGCCGCTTCGTCCGCGATCGTTTTCAGCTTGTCGAGATTGAAATCAAAATAGGTCGCTTCCCAGTTGTTGATGAGCACCGGGCGCTCCTGATACTGCCACTTCGAGCGGATCAGGTGCTCGGAATAGAGCCTGTGATAGGTGCGCGACATGCCGCCGATGCCGTCCTCGCTGTATACCAGCACCGCTTCGGGCACATCGAAGGAGCAGCCCTCTGTTTGCAGCAGCCAGGCGAAATCCTCCGGCTGAATGCCGATCTGCGCCCGCGTCTGGCAGAACTGCGTCAGCTCCGCCTGCGCCAGAAAATTGCCGGAATAGATGAGCGAGAAGCCGTAGGCTTCGCCGGATTCCTCGGTCGTTTCGGGGCGCACGAGCGCGAAAAACGGGCTGTACTGATGCGAGGACTCCCCTCTTAAGGAATCGAGCCGCTGCTTGCCGTGTCTGAGCGGGAGCCGTTCCGCCTGCCGCTCGCGTGCCCAGGAGCCGTAGAGCGAGAGCATCTCAAAGCGGCTGTCATCCATATCGACGGATGCCGAGAGCGCCCGCGTGACGGTAATATCGCGGCTGCCGTTGTTCTCAAGGTATGCGCTGCGGATGATGGCGTCGAGCCCCTCAAAGACGGTATAGCGCAGGATCACAGTGAGCCCGAGCAGCTTGTCTTCGGTCGTGATCTCAAGCGTTTCGCAGCCGTTGCCCCAGGTGTGCGGGAGCACGGCGGATTTGTATTTTCCGTTGTAGATGCGGTGCGAGACATAGCGCAGATCGCAGATGCGTGCGCCGTCGGGTGTCTCGACGCCGAATGCTGCCTCACGGTAGTCGCCTGTGCCCGAAACCGGATACTCAAACGGGGCACAGTCCATGAAGGATGCGCGCTCGCGGTTATTTTTCGAGGGGACAAAGGGTCCCTCCGAGAGCCGGAGCAGCGCGGTCATGTCCTGCGGCGCGAGACGCTTGCCCCAGTAGACATGGCAGAGGTATCCCTCATCGACAACGGCGAGGGCATAGGTGCTGTGCGGCGTGTCGATCTGAAACTGCCGCACGGATGCAAGATAGGTGATCATACGGTTTCCCCCACAAAAAATGAACAGTCAGTCGCCGAGGATGATGCCAGCCTTGCGGATGGCGTCCTCGGTGCCGGTGACGAACACATTGCCGAGCTCCGGGTCATTGGTTTTGACCCAGAAGACCGTGTGTTCCGATTCAACGGATTCTGTCTTCGGCTTTTTCGCTTCGAGATCCTCCGGTCTGACCGTCTGCATGACCGTCACGCCGTCGAATTTCTCGATCTCTTTTCCGTTTGAGGCGGAAAAGAGCGTGTAGCCGTCCTTTTCCATGTCGCCGATGACAGCGGTTTTGTAGCCGAGCTGCTCCATCGCGGACTGCATCGAGGCGACAGAAGGGATGACAGTTTTTGTGCCGGATGCAGAGGATTCGTCCCCGCAGCCGGTCAGCAGGATCGCGGATGCCGCGATCAGAGCAAGCAGTCGTTTCATAGGATGTCCTTTCGTCAGATGCCGGTTATGCGCCGCCTTAATCATCGGCGGGATAGATCGCTTCGACGACCTCGCCGCTCTGCGCGTCCAGATAGACGGCAGAGGGCGCTGCGCCGTCTGTTTCGACATACCACACGAGCGTCGGCGTGCTTCGCCATATGATGATGAGAAGCTCCGGCTCGCCCTCGGCGTCCGCTTTGCAGATTTCCTCTGCCTTTTTGCGGGCGTCCTTTGCGGTGATGTTCGGCACGGTGCCGATTTGCAGGTCGGGCAGATAGCTGTTGTGCACACGCCGGACCGCATGGCTCCCCGGGTCGGCATAGAGCACTGTGCGGATGCCTGCAACGGGCACATCGCCGACATACTGCGCAAAAAAGTAATTGCACGCGGAAGTGCTGTCTGTGCTGTATACAAGCCGCATTTCGCTGCCGAAATCGTTGATGCCGAACAGCTCGGAGACCGATGCGAGCGCACGGAACGCATCCTCGCCGGTTTCGACGGGGTAGCTGACAAATGCCCCCTTGATCTCCGTGACAATGCCGTCTTCCTCGGTGTACTGCACCTGCATGCGTTCAAGGTCGCTGCGCGTCAGCTGCGCGGGCATCTCCTCCGTGAAGCAGATGCCGGGATCAGAGCTGCTTTCTGTGCAGCCTGTGAGCAGGAGCAGCGCTGCTGCGGCCGCGGCAAACAGTCGTTTCACGGCTTACGCCCAGCGGTAGCTGAGCTTTTTGATGTTGCTGAGATCGACGCCGGTGATGCTGAGGTAGGATTCCGTTCTGCCCGCCTCTCTGAACGTCTTTGCAAGATCATTCACGCCGACAAGGATATTTCCGTCCTTCTGCATCAGCTGGATGATGTAGTGGAAATCCAGCGAGCGGTTTTTCTTGTTGTATTCGCCGATGTAATACTGATACTGCATCACGTCGAGCTTTGTGCCGAGGCTGCCCTTTGCAAGCTGCGAGATGAAATCCCTGAAATGCGGATCCAGCTCGCCTGGCTTTGCGATGAATGATTTTGCAGTCGCGACATAGTAAAGCAGCCGGTTGTTCTCCACGACAACCAGAATATTCTGCGGCTTTGCGAAATGAATATCAAAGAATCCCATGAGAAAAAACTCCTTTCATCAGATGTGACGTGTGTTTATTCCGCCTTCACAAGGATCTTTGCCCCGTAAGGCGCGAGCGGAATGACGTTCTGATAGCTTCTGCCGGATTCAAAATCTCTGAGCGGGAAGGGCAGATTCACCGATTTCTGTTCGGCGGTCCAGTTCATGAGGAACCAGAACATTTCGCCGCCCTCTGCCATGCGTGCGGAAGCCGTGACGCCCTCGGGGAGCGTGGTGTCGAGCACAGGCGCGATGCCGAGGCGCTCTGCCAGCGAGAGCAGAAGGTCGGAGAAGAAACGGTGCTCCGCGAATGCCGCGACATAATATGCGGTGCCGCGCCCGAACTCATTTTTCGTGAGGCAGGGCATATTGTCCGGCAGCACAGGCGAATCGGTCTCATAGACCGCGAGCACCTCTGCGCCCTCTGCGGAAATGCGCTCGCAGAGCTTGCCGCAGCGGTAGCTTTCCGCCATCGGGAAGGGTGTCCGCGTGATGCGCATGGTCTCGTGCTGATTGTCATACAGCGGATCCATCTCCAGCAGGCGCACGCCCGCGACCTCGGCAAGTCCCTCTGCGGGGGTATCGCCCATATAGCAGAGGTCGTTTTCGTTGACAAGGCCTGTGTGCATCGTCAGGATGACGGTGCCGCCCTGCTTCGTGAAGTCTGCGATGCGCTTTGCGGTGTCGCCGCGCAGCAGATAGAGCATCGGGACGCAGAGCAGATGATAGCCGGAGAAATCCATGTCCGCATTGACGATATCGACGGGGATGCCCGCCTTCCAGAGCGGCTCATAGAAGCGGAAGAAGAGCTCCTGATAGCCCATATCCTGATTGCGGGGACCCTTTGCATCGCGGATCGCCCAGCCGTTTTCGGTATCAAAGAGGATCGCGGCCTTCGCTTTCGTCTTCGCGCCGCAGAGCCGATCGAGCTTTTCAAGCATCGTGCCGACGGAGCTCACCTCGCGGAAGACCCGTGTATCGGTGCGGTTGGCGTGCGTCATGACGGCGCCGTGGAACTTCTCGCTGCATCCGCGTGACTGCCGCCACTGGAAATACTGGATGCTGTCGGCACCGTGTGCGAGCTTCGTGATCGAGGTCAGGCGGAGGATGCCGGGGTGCTTCGGGCGGCAGACCTCATGCCAGTTTGTCTGCGAGGGGGTGTTCTCCATCAGCAGGAAGGGCTTGCCGAGCATGCTGCGGCAGATGTCGGAATAGGCATCCGACCAGAGCGCATTATACATCTCGTTGCCGTCGGTGCTGTTGTGCCAGGTCGGGTAGCTGTCCCACGATACCACATCAAGCAGCGGGAGCAGCTTGTAATAATCGAAGCTGTCATGGAAGCCCATGAAGTTGGTCGTGACAGGAATCGCGGGATTGGCTGCCTTCAGCGGCTCAATCTCATTGCGGAAGAACTCTGCGGTCTGGTGCGAGACAAAGCGCTTCCAGTCGAGGTTCAGCCCGTGAACATTTGTTTCACCGCGCCATGAGGGTGACTCAATCTCGTCCCAGTCAGAGTAGGTGTGCGACCAGAACATCGTCCACCACTCATGATTCAGCTTTTCGAGCGTGCCGTATTTTTCCCTGAGCCAGGCGCGGAATGCCGCCTGACAGAGCTCGCAGTGGCACTCGCCCTGGATCTCGTTGCTGATATGCCAGAGGATCACGCCCGGATGCTTTGCGAAGCGCGCGGCGAGCTGCGTGTTGATTGCGCGCACCTTTTCGCGGTAGACAGGCGAGGTGTAGCAGTGATTGTGCCGCCCGCCCATCAGCGCACGGACGCGGTCTGCGCCGGTGCGGAGCACCTCGGGATATTTCTTTGCCATCCAGGCGGGTCTTGCGCCGGAGGGTGTCGCAAGGACGGTATAAATGCCGTTCTGATAGAGGTTGTCGATCACCTCAGCGAGCCAGTCCAGGTGATATTCCCCCTCCTTCGGCTCAAGTGCCGCCCAGGCGAAGATGCCGAGGGAAACGCAGTTGATATGCGCTTCCTTCATGTGTTCGATATCCTGCCGGAGAATGGCGGGGTCGTACATCCACTGCTCGGGATTGTAGTCGCAGCCGTGGAGCATATGCGGGAGAAGTGCAGCGTATTTCGGCATGAGGATGTCCTCCTGTAAATAAAATCATGTTGTGTAACGATGATTGCGCATACACATCTATTATACATGATGTATGAATGTGCCGTCAAGCGTTTTTTCGGATTTTCTCATGAATCACAGAAAAATTTTCTGCGGGGCTTGCATTTTTTCTGAGAATGTTGTATAATAGAGAGGTCTCACAGCGAAATGTTTTGGATATTTTGTCGAATACAACCTGCAAAGGAGGCTCTCTATGGCACTCAGTCCCGAAACGCTGCAATCCAAGAAGGATGAATTCATCCGCATCTACAATGAAAATATCAAGCGTGCGGGCGCGGATAAGCTGCTCAGCTATCTGCTCTCGGAAAAGAGCGATTTCTTCACCTGCCCCGCCAGCACCCGCTATCACGGCGCCTATGAGGGCGGTCTGCTTGAGCATTCGCTCAATGTCTATCACAATCTGAAAGCCTATCTTGCCAGAGAGCGCTGCAAAGAGGTCTATCACATGGATTACAGCGACGAGAGCATCGCGATCTGTGCGCTGCTGCACGACCTCTGCAAGATGAATTTCTACACCGTCGATTACCGCAACGCGAAAAACGCCGACGGCGTCTGGGAAAAGGTGCCCTATTTCAAAGTCAACGACCGCCTGCCCTACGGTCACGGCGAAAAGTCGGTGTTCCTCATCCAGTTCTTCATGCACCTGCACACCGAGGAGGCAATGGCGATCCGCTGGCATATGGGCTTCTCCGGCCCCGAGGACGCGAACACGATCGGCAGGGCGCTCGAAATGTATCCGCTGGCGTTCGCGCTGCATGTCGCCGATATGGAGGCGAGCTATTTCCTTGAGGGTTCGGCGGAATAATTCTGATTTTTGCGCATCTGCGTGAAAATATATATCTATCTCACAGCAGCAAAGGAGTTTGTCACAATGTCTTGGGAACAACACGCACTGTTTTATCACATCTATCCGCTCGGTCTCTGCGGGGCGCCGTGGGAGAATCCCGGCGGCGAACCGGTCAGCCGCATCAATCAGATCTATGACTGGATCCCGCACCTGAAGAAGCTGCATGTCAATGCGGTCTATTTCAGCCCGCTCTGGGAATCCGGCACGCACGGCTATGATACGCATGACTACACGCAGCTTGACCGCAGACTCGGCACGAACGACGATTTCGCCGCCCTCTGCAATACCCTGCACGAGAACGGCATCCGCGTTGTCATCGACGGCGTATTCAATCATGTCGGACGCGGTTTCTTCGCGTTTCAGGATGTGCTCAAAAACGGGCAGTCTTCCCCCTATTGCAGCTGGTTCTGCAATCTCTGGTTCGGCGGCTCCAACCGCTTCGGCGACCCCTTCTCCTATGAATCGTGGCACGGCTGCGAGGAGCTCGTGAAGCTCAATCTCCGCAATGAGGATGTTGTCCGCTATCTGGAAGATGCGATCATCGGCTGGATGGACAGGTTCCATATCGACGGCATCCGCTTCGATGCCGCAGACTGCATCGACATGGATTTCTTCCGCCGCATCCGGCACACAATCAAGAGCCGCAACCCGGAGTGCTGGCTCATGGGTGAGCTGATCCACGGCGACTACGCCCGCTGGGCAAATCCCGAAATGCTCGATTCTTCGACGAATTACGAATGCTGGAAGGGCATCTGGTCGTCGCATAACGACAAAAACTACTTCGAGATCAATTACGCGATCAACCGGCAGTCGGGCTCGCAGGGCGGCATCTACCGCAATCTGCTGCTCTATAATTTTGCCGATAATCACGATGTAGCGCGGCTTGCGTCGCAGCTGCACGATCAGCGCCATCTGCCGCTCGTCTATGCGCTGCTCTATGCAATGCCGGGTATTCCCTCAATCTATTACGGCAGTGAGTTTGCCATCACCGGCGAGAAGCAGCACGGCGATCAGGGGCTGAGACCTGCGCTGAAATGGGCGGACATGCACCCTGAGAGCAATGCGCTCTGCCAGTTCCTCTATAACCTCGGCGCAGTCTATGCGGCACATCCTGTGCTGCATACCGGCAGCTTCTTCACCGTTGAGGTCCGCAATCAGCAGCTTGTCTTCCGGCGCGGCGACGGCGACGATGCGGTCTATTGCCTGCTGAATCTTGCAGACGGCGGCTCAGAGCTTCCGCTGCCGGTGCAGGGCGACGGCTGGGTCGATCTGCTGACGGGAAAGCCTGTGCAGGCGGGCAGGGTGCAGATTCCGGCATTCACGGCAATGTGGATCGGGAAGCCGAATGATGCCGACAGACGCCGCTTCTCCGGCGCGGAGAACGATGCGGCGGCAGCGCCGGTGCAGACGGCGGCAGAGCCGGTCAGTGACGGCGTGATCGCAGAGATGAGCGCGGCAGAGCTGATCGCAAAGCTCGCGCAGCTCAGAGCGGGCATGCCGATCGGTGCGGCGGCGGAGATCTTCGGCAAGGCGCCGAGACCCGAGGGCGACGGCGGTGCTTATACCTGCGGAGATGTGATACTGCGGCTCACGGGGCAGAGCCTGACGGCAGCTGCACTCGAAGCAAACGGAACGAGTGTTCGGATTGTGCTGGGGTAATATGTAAAATCTGAAGAAAATGACATGAGCAATGGAGAAGTCTGCGGGCATTTCTCCATTGCTTTTTATTTTTTAGTAATAGTGAATCTATCACCAAAAAAACGCGATGGAAATAAACAAAATGTATAAAATCGTGGTGCGAAAAGTAAATGGATGCCGTCTTCGCTGTATTGCACAAAAACCGCGGAATGTAATTGTGAAGGATTGCATTTTTGTCGGAATTTGCGCACTTTCACATGCGAAATGTAATCATTTCTGATGCACAAATCCGGCAAAAATGATAGACGGGATTTGTGACCTTCGACAAAATTAAAAAAAGCCCGATTTTTTTGCAAAAATGCTTGACTTTTTGCCCACTTTTGACTATAATAATCTTTATAGAGCAGTCTGATGAAGTAGAGGACATTTACGATATACAGACTGTAATATCTCACAGAAATATAACAAAACCAGGTGGGACGAGGAATGGCCGCTTTTGATCAGGGCGGCTGCACGCACAGAACCGCGGATGTGTCTGTGCGGAACAGGAAGGACATCCGCAGAGGGAAAGGGTGATTGATATGAGAGGTATCAGTATTCACTCGGGATAGCAGATCGCCCGGGGGGGGCTTGCAGAGCGGTGGGTTCAGCACTGCGCTGCGCGAGATCTATTTTCTGCTGCGAAATGCAGCTATGCGATGCGCATTCTCGCATCATACATCTTTTATACTTTAGGGGAAGGTGATTATTTGATGAAAGGAAAAACCTTTGGCAAGCGCTTTCTGAGTGCTGCCGCGGGCGTTGTCCTTGCGATGGGAACCGGGCTTCCGATGGAGCTGACGGTGCCGGTCACGGCGGAAACGGCGGCCTCGCCGGTTTTCTCGCTTGACCATGACGCGCTTGGATATGATTCGTGGGACTGGGGCACATTTCCTCCGTCGCAGATTACGGCGTACATGAGCGCGGACGACCTCTATGCCGAGATCGGGTTTGCGGATGAGGGCGGCAATCCTGTCGAGATTACCACTGATCCGAACACCTATTATCTGCTGGTTCATGCAGTCGGCAAGGACGTGGAAAACGCAAAGTATCAGCCTGACGGTCCGTATGGCACAACGTACTACTACGATTACATTTTTGAAATCGGCGAGAGCCGGGACGGCTATCAGCTCATTGAGATCAATCTGGACGGCGGGTCGAATTGGAAGAGTGAAAAATTCTCTGCGCTGCCCCGCAAGACGGTTACTGCGTCGGGCGATCGCTGGGGCACTCCTGTGACCCGTGAAATTGAGGCTGTTCCTGATACAGAATCAGTTGAAGCGTATGTGATCAAGAACAATGATCCCTCTGCTGCGCTGACGCTGGAGGACGCAATCGCTGAGAACGGCTGCGCAAAAGTGAATCAGATCGAAGGCAAGAATCTGATTCCCTCCAATAGCCTGACCAAGAGATCGAGCAACTTCGTATATAATAATGACACGGTTGAGGTTCAGGCGATTGATGGCGTTGTTATGAATGTTGAGGTTTATGACAACGAGGGCAATCTGGCTCCGCTGCAGAACGACACGCAGTATAACTACGTTGTTCTTGCAACTGTGACTGACAGCAAGGGTAAGCTGATCGGCTGGGCAATCAAGCCCTTCGATCCGAAGAACAACAGCAAAACGACACTTGGCTTCTCTACAATCAACGGCTGCGACGCGGACGGCGTGCCGAACGGTGAGACGTTCAAGTTTGACCTCGAAACACAGCAGATCGACTATCGTGTCTACCACGCAAAGACTGAGGGCGAGTCGCTGACCTCCTATGCGGACTGCAAGGATGGAAGCAAGGCGAGCGACTCGATCCCTTGCTACCGCTTTGAGAAAGAAAGCAGCGGCGCTTCGACGACTGTCAGAATCATCGAGGATTCCGTGCAGTACAAGATCAGCGTGGACTATGACAATGTGACGCTGGATCCTGCAAAGCACACCTACATCATGGTCGAGGTTCAGCACCAGACATCGGCCAATACATACTATTTTAAAGAGCTTGACGGCACGGATGAAGAGATTGTTGTGCAGACGGGTCATGAGGCGCATTGGCTTTCGCTGGATGGCGAGCAAGTCAAGGAAACGCACGACCGAATCGGCGGCACCGAGATCATTACACCTTATCTCGTGGTCAGCGACAACGAGATCACTGTTGCGAATGCGGTAAACCACAAGGATTGCAGACTGATGGCAATTCCTGCTGCAACAGCGGATTGGCTCGCAACTGCGGATGTGCAGAACATCTCCAGAGATGAAGAAACACATGTTACGGACATCTCGGACAAGGTTCATTTTACAGCTCCGGCTGAGGTGGGTGATTACAACTACGCAAGCGTACTCGGCGATGCAATGTACTTTGGCATCGTTGCAGATGAATACGCAAAGCTGAATCACGCACAGACGAATTTCGCGGCAAACTATTATGAGCAGGGCGGCTTTACAATTGAGCCTGACCTGACACCTGAGACCGGCGGCTCCTTCCTGGTCGGACATATTGTTGGGTTCAACGGCGAGAAGAAGTACAATGATAATGTGACCGTTTACAAGGCAGAAGACCCCGGTAAGGTTGGCCTGCTGAATATTGGTGAAAGCCACAGCGGTCCTGATGCGGTTTACATGAATCCGGATAACATCCTGAATGCGGATGACCCGGACAACATGGTTGCTCTGGAGAACCCTAACCGTCAGACCAACAACGGCGGCTGGGTTGAGATCATTCCGACTGATGCAAGCGAGATCGCAGGCAGAATCAAGTCCATGACGGACTATATGACAAGCATGTCGGATGAGCTCGCGTCCTATGCGGACACGCCCAGTGTGAGCGTGTACCCGACGAACAAGGAAGCTTCCAGGTATAAGCTGGATACCACGGACTTCCCTCAGGATGCAACGATCTTCGTTGACGGCGACGAGCTGGTCAGACTTCTGGGCACTAATATCGGCCAGAATCTCGAGCTGGAGATCTACGAGGGTCAGACCATCGTGTTCAATTTTGTGGACACGGAATATGTCCATCTGACGAAGCTGGACAATATCCTGTATCATTATGCGGATGATCCGGATACGGCAGTTCCGCAGAGCTCCATGAATGCTCAGAAAATCGACAACCCGGAGAATGCGTTCCTTGCGAAGCTGACTCCGCAGCTCATCTGGAATCTGAACAGCCTCAAGGAGGTTGATATCTCCACCAGCGCGGGTGTTTTCCTTGTGAAGGATCCTGATTCTGTGACCAACGGCGCAAAGGGCGGCACGAGCACCGGCTGGATCTGCTCCGCAGGCTATGTTGAGAACACCGGCGGTGAGTGGCACAATGTCTTCGCGGACATGGTCAAGATCCCCGAGAAGAGCATCTTCATCAACAAGGCTGACATGGGCGGCAAGCAGCTTCCCTCCTCGAACGCTGTTACCTTCAAGCTGATCCCGGCAGAGGGCGGCTCGCTCGTCGGCGCAACTGTCGCGGGCAAGAAGCTGACCGGCGACACCGTGGATGCGGAAAATGCTGAAACCATGGCACAGGTTGCTGAGGACGGTTCCTACACCTTCACCGGCAACAGCACCAAGATCAGCGGTCTTGCAGACGGCAGCTACACGCTGCATGAAGAAGCAGCACCGAACGGCTACAAGGCAGTCACCGATTTCAACTTCACCATCAAGAACGGCAAGATCACTGAGAAGGTGATTGTTGTTGAAAACGGTAAGGTCGAAGTGACCTCCGGCATGAAGATGGTCGTTATGGACGAGGATGACTCGACTCCTGAGACCAAGAAGATGTATATCGAGAAGAAGGCAGTCGGCGGCGGCGAGATCGCAGAAGGCGAAGTCACCTTCGTGCTGATCTCCGAAACCGACCTGACCGGAATCGTCAAGGTCGCCGGCGAAAGCGCAATCTTCGCGGAAGTGACCGACGACGAAACCGGTGCAACGACCTATGAATGCGTCTTCAACGGCAACAGCACACTGATCGAAGATCTCCCGGCAGGCACCTACACGCTGCGTGAGGAAGCTGCACCGGAAGGCTACGAAGTAATCAGTGACATGACATTCACTGTCGATGACGAGGGCAAGATCACAGAGATCAATGTGGCTACAACCGGCGACGCAGAAGTGGATGCAACCGGCAAGATCCTGACCGTCTTTGATGCGAAGAAGGCAGGTCCCAAGTCTATGACTGTCAGCAAGCAGAATTTCTACACCAGAACAGAGATCGCTTCTGACAATCCCGCAACCTTCCGTCTCTACGCAGGCAATGAGGATGCTCTGATCGGCATTACCGTCGCAGGCGAGACTGTCACGGCTGTCGAATCTGAGACCCAGGGCGAAAAGACGGTATACTATTATGAATTCACAGGCAATAACACTGAAATCACAGGCCTGAAGAATGACAACACCACCATCTACACGCTGCATGAGCAGACTGCTCCGAACGGCTATGCAACTGCTTCCGATTTCCGCTTTGCAGTGGATACGGACGGTCAGCTGCGCGTGGTGGATGAAGAGTCCGACGGCGAAGTGATGATGGGTGAAGACGGCGGCATTATCGTGCTCGACAAGCGCACCGTTTCCATCAGCAAGAGAGACCTGCAGAATCATGCGATTGAGGGTGAGGGCCCTGCGGCACAGGCAACCTTCCGCCTCTACACCGATGATATCGACAGCTTCGGCGGTCTGATCGTCAACGGCAATGAGGTTCCCAGCGCAGAATTCAAGACAGAAGGCACCAGATATTTCTACGAATTCCGCGGCAATGACACTGAATTCGTCGGTCTGGCTCCCGATACGGTCTATACGCTCGTGGAGCAAACCGCACCGAAGGGCTATCTGACCACTTCGAGCTTTGAGTTCAAGATCGCTCCGGACGGCTCGGTTGACACATCTTCTGTGAAGGCTGTCACCGACGGCGAGACTGTCTCCGCAAATGTCAGCGGCGGCGAAATCGTCGTTCTCGATGAGAAGGAAGTCCCGAAGACCATTACCATCAGCAAGAGAGACCTGCAGGATGCTCAGATCGAGGGTGAAGGCGATGATGCGAAGGCAACCTTCCATCTGATCGCGGATGCTCCCGATAAGCTGGTCGGCATCACCATCGCTGGCGGCACAGCGCTGAAGCCTGAGGATGTGCAGCGCGATACCGAGCATGCAGGCAAGTTCTATGTTGAATTCACCGGCAATGACACCGATATCACCGGCCTGAAGGCTGGCACCTACATCCTCCAGGAAAAGGTTGCGCCGAAGGGCTATGAGGTCACATCTGAATTCACATTCACCGTGACCGAAGAGGGTCTGGTCGATACTTCTACCGTGACCGCAATCACTGACGGCGACGTTGAGGTCGTAAAGCTCGAGTCGAACAAGATCACCGTCAAGGACGCGAAGGAAGAGCAGAAGACCATCACCCTCAGCAAGACGGATCTCGACAAGCACGCGATTCCTGCTTCCAACCCCGCAACCTTCAAGCTGGCACCGGTTGACGCGACCAAGAATTCTCTGGTCGGCGTGACCGTGAAGCTCGAGGACGGCACCGAGAAGACACTGACAGCAGAGAATCTGACAGAAGGCGCATACGAGTTCAAGGGCAATGCAACTTCGATCACCGGTCTCTCCGACGGCGACTACACATTTGAAGAGATCGCAGCACCGACCGGCTATCAGAAGCTGAAGAATGAGACCGAAACCGGTGTTCAGACAGTCTTCACCTTCACGGTCGCAGGCGGCGAGGTTGACACCACAAAGACCATCGCGACCACGGCCGGCGCGGTTGAGCTCACTGCAAACGGCATTGTCATCCTGGATGACATCACCGAGATCGAGCTCGACAAGCAGATTGCAAGCGGCGGCACCGCACAGCCCGCAACATCTCCCGCAACCTTCACCCTGACCTCTCAGGGCGGCAAGACGCTCGCACAGGCAGGCACGAAGATCGAGATCGACGGCACTGTGTATGAGCTGGGTCAGCTCAGCGACGGCAGCAGCTATGACGCAGCGCAGAACCTGCTCACCATCTCCGGTGTCAGCTTCAAGTTCATCGGTCTGCCGGACGCAGATGAGTACACCCTGACCGAGACTGCATCTCCGACCGGCACACGCAGAATTACGACCGCGTTTACATTCGAGGTCGCAGACGGCGTGATCACTACGAAGGATACCGTGACCGACGGAGACGGCACGATCGACTCCACCACCGGCAAACTGATCGTCACCGACAACATTTCCGACATCACCATCAGCAAGAAGACGCTCGACGTGAATTCGCAGGAAGCATCCGCTCCCGCAGAGTTTACGCTGACGCTCGTGACACCTGCCAAGGCAGGCACCACGCTTGAGAATGTCAATGTTTCCAGCGCAGAATCTTCTGAGATTGCAGCGGATCACATTGACTTCACAGGCGCAAACACGGAGTTCAAGGGTCTGCCGGACGGCACATACGAGCTCGAGGAGAACACCTCTCCGGACGGCTTCACCGTCGTGACCACGATCACCTTCAGGATCGAAGACGGCAAGGTCGTGAACACTGAGACCGATAAGCCGACCACTAAGACCACCGGCGGTGTGGACGTTGACAAACAGGGCAACCTCATTGTCACCGACAACGTCTCCGACATCACCATCAGCAAGAAGACACTCGACGGCAAGTCTCAGACAGCATCGGCAAAGGCATCGTTCACGCTGACGCTGACCGAGGAGGCGTCCACCAAGAAGAGCGAAGATGCTTCCCTCACGAATGTCAAGGTATCCGGCGCAGACGAAGAAACGCTTACGATCGCGGCGGATCACATTGACTTCACAGGCAAGGATACCGAGTTCAAGGGTCTGCCGGACGGCACCTACACGCTCGAGGAAACCACTGCACCGGACGGCTTCACCGTCGTGACCACGATCACCTTCAAGATCAAGAACGGCGAGATCGTGAACACTGAGACCGATAAGCCGGTCACCGCGACCACCGGCGCTGTCGAGGTCGACACAGACGGCAACCTGATCGTTACCGATAATGTCTCGACCATCGGCTTCAACAAGCAGGTCGCAAGCGGCGGCGGCGCAGCGCCTGCATCCGCACCGGCAACCTTCGTCCTGAAGGCAACGGAGGCGGTCGGAACGCTGGGTTCGGTCGGCACCATGATCAAGATCGGCGATACTGTCTATGGTATGGATGGACTCGCTCCGGGCTTCACTTATGATGCCGCGAAGAATGAGCTCACCTTCACCAGCGACGAGTTCGAGTTCCTGGGTCTGCCGAACGGCACCTATGAGCTGGAAGAGACAGCAGCTCCGGACGGCGCACAGAAAGTTACCACAACCATGACCTTCAACGTTGAAAACGGCGAGGTCACTGCAAAGGAAGTCGAGACGGACGGCGGTTCTTTCAAGGCAGAGAACGGCAAGCTCATTGTCACCGACAACATCTCCGACATCTTTGTCAGCAAGAAGACGCTCGACGCGAATGCACAGGAAGCTTCGGCTCCCGCAGAGTTCACGCTGACCCTGACAAAGGCTGACAAGGAAGGCGCAACGCTCGAGAATGTCAAGGTTTCCGCAGACGGCACTGAACTGACAGATGCTTACGATGCAGAGACCGGCATCATCAACTTCACGGGCGCTGACACCGAGTTCAAGGGTCTGCCGGACGGCACATACGAGCTCGAGGAGAACACCGCACCGGACGGCTTCGCCGTTGTCACCACGATCACATTCCGGATCGAGGACGGTAAGGTTGTGAACAACGAGAACGAAAAGCCGACCACCAAGACCACCGGCGGTGTTTCGGTTGACAGCAACGGCAATCTCATCGTCACTGACAACATCTCCGATATCGTCATCAGCAAGCAGATCATCGACGAGAACGCGAAGATCGCTCCGGCATCCGCAGAGTTCACGCTGACGCTTGTGAAGGCTGACGAGGACGGCACTACACTTGAGAAGGTCAAGGTTCTGGATAACGGCACCGAGAAGACCGATGTCACCAGAGATGACACCACGATCACCTTCGAGGGCGCAGAGACCGAGTTCAAGGGTCTGCCGGACGGCACCTAT